>Ga0070724_10001628_pt1 | contig 13155 bp, 10 predicted proteins | sample tdDd001_FD_67278 | JGI IMG/M metagenome (GOLD analysis project Ga0070724, IMG submission 67278) | Marine sediment microbial communities from the Atlantic coast under amendment with organic carbon and nitrate - tdDd00.1 | ecosystem: Environmental > Aquatic > Marine > Coastal > Sediment | place...
ATTAATAGACTCAAGAATGTAGAATTAAAAAAAGCGAATCTTGATGTAAATAGGCTTTTAAATAATGCTAATCAGGGATTTTTAACATTGACCTCCAAATTGGAAATAGAACCCCATTATAGTTTTGTTTGTAATGATATTCTTGGAGACATAGAAGTAGGTAAGTCTATTATAGAGCTCATCCAGTTTTGTGAAGAAGATGATTGTACGAATGTAGACATTTTGACAAAAATCGCTTCACAACTAGATGGCTTAGATCATAATATTGTACAGTTAGAAACCATGTTGGAACTACTACCAGATACTTTGACAATTGGTGATAAGGCGATTCAGATTGAATATAAAATAATAGAAGACATGAATCAGGATAAATTGATGCTTATATTAACTGATATAACTGCAAAAAAACGTTTAGAAAAACAAGTTCAACATGAAGAAGATATACTTAAAATGTTAGTAGAGATACTGACCAATGCAAATGAGTTTAACAGATTACTAAGAGAATATAGATTTTTTTATACTGAAGAATTACCTGATTATAAGCAGTTATCTAAAGAAGCTATTTATAATGAAATGAAGCGTATCTATAGAGTGGTACACACTTTTAAAGGGATGTTTTCTACATTTTATATGAAAGATACGGTCGATAAACTTAATAGTCTAGAAGATATATTAAATGAGTTTGTAGATGAAGACGATCAATCCATTAAAGACATGATTGCATTTATGGATTTTTTGGACTGGGAAGGCTGTATACAATATGATGTAGAGTTAATAAGGGAAAATGTAACGGATGTGTTTTTTAGCAGTGACGAGTCTTTTAAAATTAGCGGAGAACAAATAAAAAATCTTCTTCTAAGATTAAACGGTATAACACAGCTAGACCAGTTGAAAGATGTTATGGAATCTGTAAATGAAGTTAGACTAATAGACATTAACGATTTACTAAAACATTATCCGGATAAAATTTTAGCTATGTCTGAAAGGTACGGTAAGATGATTAAACCTTTCTGTATTGAAGGTCCAACTATTCGTGTATTAGCAGATCCGTATAAAAAGTGGATTGACACTTTGGTACATGTCTTTAGAAATGCCATTGACCATGGTATAGAGGCTGATATTTTTAGAGATGAACAGTTTAAACCATTAGAAGGCGAAATAAAAGTGAGTGTTAAAGAAGTCGGGTCTGATTTTGAAGTGAGCATATCTGATGATGGTGGAGGTATTGACTTAGAAGCACTTAAAAGTAAGGTCGTTGACTTAGAGATCTATTCAGCATCAGAATTTGATGCGCTTGATTTAGAGTCAAAACTAAATGTTGTATTTATTGATAAGTTTACGACACAAAATGAAGTAACCGCCTTATCGGGTAGAGGTGTAGGTTTGGCGTCTGTAAAAGAGGAAGTTGAACGAATAGGTGGTTCCGTAAAAATTGATACAGAAAAAGGAAAAGGAACACAGTTTAGATTCACACTCCCAATAATAGTGAGTGATGTTTAATTAAAATTAATCATATTAAAACGCTTTGGACATTTGATTCTGAGCGTTTTTTTAATGGGGTCAGGTAAGTGATGAACTTGTTGTATTGACACAATGAAAGGACCAATAAAACCTACTTACGCGACATAATTTTATTAAGGTTCATAAATGATTCTTGGGCTTAAATATGCTATACTAATAAACAGTTGTTAACAATTAGTAATTTAGACTAACGATTTGAAAATTTACAGACGAGGACATTATGAAGAGAAAACATTTGCTAAAGTCGACTGTATGTTTAGTGATCTTATTAGCAGTATTGGTAATGAGCTCAGTAATGCAGACATCATTTAATACTTATTCTGAAACCATAGATAGTCAATCAGAACCGACTGATGATGTACGTCCTGTACTCATTATTGGGGATGATATTAATTATCCACCTTACAGTTTTGTAGATGAAAATGGTCAACCTGCTGGATTTAGTATCGAACTTATTCATGCTGCAGCTGATGCCATGAACTATAGGGTCGAGTATCAATTAAACAAATGGAATGATGTAAGAAATGCCTTGGAAGAAAATGAAATCGATGCAATATCAGGCATGTTTTACTCAGAAGAACGAGAAGAACTCTACTCATTCACAACGCCTCATAGTATTGCAACAGGAGATGTTTTTAGTGTTAAGAACAATCGTATTGAATCAATAGAAGAACTAAGAGGGCAATCTGTTGTTGTTCAAAAATCAGATATTATTCATGAGTATTTATTAGACCAAGACTTAGATATTCAATTTATTGAAGTTAGTACAGTTGGTCAGGCTCTTGAGTTAGTTAGTAATGGGGAGTATGATTATGCAGCTCTACTCAAACCGACTGCCCATTATATAATGAGTAAAGAAGACTTTAATAATTTAAAGTCAAGTGGATTGAAATTAGCGCCTCAAAAATATTGTATTGCTGTTAATAAAAACAATGATGAGCTAGTACATGTTTTAAATGGAGGGCTACAAGTACTTAATGCAACCGGTGAGTATCAGATTATTTATGATAAATGGCTAGGTGTCTATGAAGAAAAAAGCATTGGCGATCTAATTAAAGACTATGCATGGTTATTTATGCTAGTAGGTTTGGCGCTCTTTGCACTTATTGCATTGTCAGTTTTACTACGTCATATGGTAAAAGTTAAAACCCAAGAAATTAGTGAAACCAACATTAAATTATTAGCCAGTGAAGAAGAACTAACAGCTGCTAATGAAGAACTTATAGCAATGAACGAAGAAATGGAGTCTAACTTTGAGGAGTTAACAGCCATAGAAGAAGAACTACGTAATCATTATGAACGTTTATTAGAAAGTGAAGCAGAACTCAAACGTAGCGAAGAGCGGTCTAGAGCGATTGTAAATGCGATCCCAGATTTATTATTTATATTTGATGAATTGGGTGTTATTCAAGAATGCCAAGCGAGTGAGTCAGAGTGCTTAACCATGCCTCGACAGTCATTTGTAGGAAAAACATTAAATGATATTATGCCTCATGACCGAGCAGAAGAGGGTTTAGTTAAACTTAAAAATGCCCTTAAGACTCACTGCGTGCAATCATTTGAGTATGAGGTTGCTATTCGCGGAGAACTGAGACATTTTGAAATAAGATTATCAAAAAGCCAAGAGAATGAAGTCGTTGGAATTACAAGAGATATAACTGATGATTATGAGCACCGGAGACGCATTGAGTACTTAAGTTATCATGATCAATTAACTGGTTTATTTAATAGACGTTTCTTCGAAGAGGAGCTAGCGCGGTTAGATAATGCAAGTAATATTCCATTTACTTTGGTAATGGCTGATGTTAATGGACTTAAACTCATCAATGACTCATTTGGCCACGATATGGGAGATCAACTCCTTAAAAGAATGGCTACTGTACTAAAAGAAGCGTGTTCGGAAGATCATACTATTTCCCGTATTGGCGGAGATGAATTTGTCATTTTATTACCTCAATTAAATGGTGAAGAAGCAGAAAAGCTTATTAGTCGCATCCAAGAGATCAGTTTGAATGAAAAGGTAGCCGGTATAGAATTATCTATTTCATACGGATGGGCTACTAAAACCAATACAGAAGAACATATTTTAGATGTCCTTAATAAAGCCGAAGACTATATGTACAAACGCAAATTATTTGAAGGACCGAGTATGCGTGGTAAAACAATCGGTGCCATTATTCAAACCCTTCATGAAAAAAACCAACGTGAAGAAGAACACTCAAAACGTGTATCAACTTATTGCATGAAGTTAGCTAAGGCTTTAGATTTTAGTGATAAAGATGTTCATGAAATGGTAAGTGCAGGATTACTTCACGATATAGGCAAAATTGCTATTGCAGAGTATTTACTGAATAAACCAGGACGACTTACAGATGATGAAATGGAAGAAGTAAGACGTCATCCTGAAATAGGCTATCGTATTTTAAGTTCAGTGAATGATATGGCAGAAATGGGTGACTTTGTTTTGTATCATCATGAAAGATGGGATGGTGCAGGGTACCCTAAAGGATTAAAGGGTGAAGAAATACCCGTTCAAGCACGTATCATATCCATTGCAGATTCTTTTGATGCTATGACGAGTGAAAGAAGTTACAAGGCATCTATGACTAAAGAAGAAGCTATAGAAGAATTGCGAAGAAGTGCTGGTACACAGTTTGACCCTGTCATGACGCGTATTTTTATTGAAGAAGTATTAGAACCTATTGAAGTTGAAAATCTTAATGATGGTTTATCTATAGTATAATATTTCCCCTTTGAGGTTTAACTTCAAAGGGGAAAATTGTTTTAGGACAAAAGACCTAGTCTCTTAGTGGGAATTGTTTATAATGAAATTAGGATTGTTGAAACTTCGACTAAAAGGTATAATGAAGTAGCACAACATTTATTTAAAAATGAAAAGAGCAAACCAGTAGAAATACTGGGACGCAAAGCTATGGGTCTAAGGATTTACATCTAAGATCGCCAGGTTGCCTGTATAGAAAAGATTCTTAAGGGCGCTTAATATAAAGCGTCTTTTCTTTATAATAAGCAGGGATATTCAAAAGGTTCGTTTATTAGGAGGAAAATATGAGAGTTTTAGTAGTAGATGACACACGGTTTATGCGTGGTATTATCCGAAGTATTTTAGAGGGAGTAGGATTAGAAGTTTGTGGTGAAGCTGGTAATGGTATTGAAGCTGTTGATCAGTATGCGAAGTTGAGTCCAGACTTAGTCATTATGGATGTAATAATGCCAGAGAAAAGCGGTATTGAAGCTCTATGTGAAATAAAAAAATATGATAAAAACTCGAAAATTATTATGTGTACTGCCATGGGTCAAGAGGAATATGTAAAAAAAGCGGCAAAAAATGGTGCCTTAGATTACGTCGTAAAGCCATTTGACCATAGCCATTTGCGTGAATCAGTGCTAAGATTAATATAGAACTCTTTTCCTGTGAATTTAAGGTGTGAGCCCTAAAAAATGCTTTGTGTGATTTTACTTTATAAATGTGAGAATGTTTGTGAGTGATTAGGGTAAATATAAGATACTTTAACTTAAACGAATATGTGAGAGAGTAGAAAAAATTCACACAATGGAGATGAATTATTATGGTTATAGTACTTATATTAGTTATTGTTATGATGGCAGGTATATCTATAATGATTGGCTTCAAAAATTTGAAGCTGAAAGAAGATATTCTTAACAAAGAGCATATGATAAAGCTCAAAGAAATGAAAATTGATAAACTTGAAAATAAGATACAGGGTAGTGAGTTTGCTCGCAAAGCAATGGTGAAGTATTACTTAAATGCGAATGACAGTGATAAAGTGCAAGATGATGTATCTTATGACTTTAAAGAAAATGAAGATGGTACATGGACTGCTTCTTTAGGGCATTGTAAAAAGAAAGGCTGTTTAATGGATCAACATGAATACCCTTCTAAGGATGCTGCAGTCTATGCTGCCAAAGTTGTAAAAGATTTAGGGTATAAAACACGCGAGACAATGTGTATGAAATGCAGAAAAGAAACCCATGTTGGACGTAATATAAAGACTGAGGGAACAGAGCAATAATATATATTTTTTAGAACAATGCAGAAATGAAAGTAACTTGATACTTAGAATATAAAGACTCCCTAAATCATGGATTTAGGGAGTTGTTTTATGTTTATAACTTATGCATCATTGTCTTCGTCTTGATCATTTGATAAAAGGTTATTTTCTATTTGATACATATAATCATTGGTCTTAAGTGAATCTAAATAGGCTGTTAATGTAGGGTCTGCTAATTTCGTTGTTTCTTCTATGTCTTCTTCATTCTCTGATGATTTTATTTCAGGTGTGGTTCCGCCTTGCATGCGTGCAACATGCTCAAGCAAAGAAAAAGTACCTTTAGAAACATTGGGTTTATGTCCTTCTTTAATATCATTGCCATAGGCAACTGTATCTGGTAAGGGAAGACTAGCACGATTATTCTCGTTATCTAAAGCGTATCCGCCACCAAATTTACCTTCGTAATTATAAACTTTGCCGTCACCGGAATATTTTTGTGCAGTTTGAATATTTTTGACCACATGGGCAAATCCATATTCATCATTATAAGCATACCCTTTGTCAGTTTTTGTATATGAATAATCATTTGCTGATGTCGTTGAACTGATTGCCGTTGCCATATGAATCTCCTCTCAATATGAACTCCATCTTATTTATCGGCTAATTGAGTATAAAACTTTAAGCCAATACTATGATTTTTACATTATTTTTGGGTATAAGTCTGAAAAGATGAAAGGAAAATCAATAAATTTTTTTTAAGACTTTATTTAAGTGAAAAAATTGGTATAATAAAATTGTAATCATTATAAATTTGAAACAATTGGAGGTAACGTATGAACCCTGTATTATTTGCATTTAGTCTCACCCTTTTTGCTGGTTTATCAACTGGTATTGGGAGTGCAATGGCTTTTTATGCTAAAAAAACTAACGAGAAATTTCTATCAGGTGCACTTGGTTTTTCTGCGGGTGTAATGATTTATGTATCATTTGTAGAGATATTTGTTAAAGCACGGACCTCTTTAGAAGCAGTTATGGGACCTACAAAAGGGTATTGGGCAACAACATTGGCTTTCTTTGCTGGTATTGCAGTGATTGGTATTATCGATAAGTTTGTACCTACTTTTGAGAATCCTCATGAGCTTAGGGATGCTAGCGACATGACAGAAGATGCGAAACGTGAAAAAGAACTATTGAGAATGGGCATGTTTTCTGCCTTAGCAATAGCCATTCATAATTTTCCTGAAGGATTAGCGACCTTTACAGGAGCTTTAGCAGATCCTACCCTTGGTGTGAGTATTGCTGTTGCCATTGCAATACATAATGTACCAGAAGGTATTGCGGTGTCAGTTCCTATCTTTTATGCTACTGGAGACCGTAAAAAGGCATTTATGTATTCCTTTTTATCTGGATTATCTGAACCAGTAGGAGCTGTATTAGGCTATTTCTTATTAATGCACTTTTTTAACGATGCCATGTTCGGGATGATATTTGCAAGTGTTGCTGGTATTATGGTTTATATATCATTAGACGAATTATTACCTACTGCTGAAAAATATGGAGAACACCATATTGCCATATTTGGACTCATAGCAGGTATGGCTGTAATGTCGTTAAGTTTATTAATGTTTGCCTAATTAAATACATTAAAAGTTGGGCGGTCTCTTGTAAAAGAGGCCGCTTTTATGTTGTAAAAGAGTCATGAAAAGGGTATAAGACATAATGATGAGGCATAGGATAGGTAAGTTATGAGGTGACATATGACTTGGAAAATAAACATTAATGGGACGTTCTTTATTATTCTTATATTTGTGACGGCTGGTCTTTTGTTGTCCATTATGTTATTCGATAAAAATGTTGCTTATTATGATGATTTAAAGGCAGAAAACGCTGTTCTGGACTTAACCGATATAAGGCTTGAGAAAACTGTTAAGTTAGAAGGTGAGTGGGGCTTTTATCCGAATCAATTCATCAATGGAATTCGATCTGGAAATGGACCTATGATTGTTAATGTACCGCATCACTGGAAAGGTTCACTAGATTTAGAAAATGAAAATGAATTCGAGAACTATGGGACCTATGAATTGCGTATTAGAGGACTCAATAACAATACAGGATATGGACTCTATATATACGATTTGATATCAGCATATAAAGTATATATCAATGGTGAATTGATCGGAAGCAATGGTCAGGCTTCTATTAATGAGGAGCAAGAGCACATATTTTGGAATCCTCAAATAAAACATTTTATGTCTGACGGCGATGATACTATCATTCACGTACAAGTATCTAATCATCATTTTAAGTTAGGTGGTTTGTGGAAACCGCTTAGAATAGGCAAAATTGAATCTATCACACTAGAGCGTGATCAAAATGTAACCAGCGAAATGATCATGTTTGGTGGCATTATTATGATAGGAATCTATAACCTAAGTTTATTTCTATTAAATGATCAAGAACGATCGGCTTTGTATTTTGCTCTTTTCTGTTTTGCAGTTAGTATTCGAATTCCACTTATGGGAGAACGCTTAATTAATTTATGGATCCCCTCTCTTGACTGGATTGTGGTAACAAAGTTCCAATACTTTTTAGGGTATAGTATGTTGGGTATTTTTGCTATGTTTTTAAGTCGACTTTTTCATGAAGATTTTAACAAATGGGTTATTCGACTGATTGTAGGGATTGTAGTATTACTGAATTTAACCATAGTCTTTTTATCAACTAAAATATATTACGTGTTTGATCAGCTATATGGTTACGTGGCTTTAGCTTTTTTAATTTACGTAATCTATGTTTTGATTTTAGCCATGAAACGCAAAAGACAAGGAAGTATATTTTCTTTTGTAGGCTTAACGTTTGTATTGTGTACTACAATTGCAGAACTCATTCTACCTCATGGCAATCATATTGTCCCTATTGGCATATTTGTATTTATGTTGTTTCAATCTTTAGTTATTGCAGATAAGTATTATCATATTTTTTCAGAGAATATCGTTTTATACCATACAGCAAGTCGGGACTCTATGACAGGACTTTTTAATAAAGGACATTTTTTAAAACTAGGCAAAACATTTTTTAAAGAAGCTTCTGAAACTGAGCGTCATGGTTTTCTGTTTATAGATATAGATGATTTTAAAAAAGTAAATGATACCTATGGTCATGAAGCTGGCGATGAATTGATTATTACCATTTCAGAAAGAATTATAAGGTCTCTTCGTAATTCTGATATAGCTTGTAGATATGGTGGTGACGAATTTGTAGTTTGGTTAAGAGATGCCAAAGAGTATGAGGTAAAAGAAATTGCTAGTAGGCTTCTAGAAATTGTTACTGAACCCATTCAGATTAATGATGACGAACTTATTATTACTTTGAGTATGGGAGTGTCCTTTTTCCCTAAAGATGGAAATGACATTGAGAAGCTTATTAATAAAAGTGATAAGCTAATGTATAGAGCAAAAAGTAAGGGTAAAAACCAGTATGTCATGGATTAAGATATTAATTACTAATTGAGTGCTACATTTTAAAAGAAGTGATGTATACTATATAGATAGGTATACTTTTTATACTTTATTATTATGATTGGAGTGAAACCATGTTAGTACATCAATTATGGGAAAGACATGCAGATGATTCAGTGATTTATAGATATCACAACGAATCCATTACATATGGAGAGTTAAAAGTAAAAATTAATGAAGTAAAAAACTATTTTCATTCAATAGGTATTAAATCTGGAGAGAATGTTGGTTTGTATTGCAAAAATAGTCCAGAGTTTGTATATGCTTATTTTGCAATCGTGAGTCTTGGTGCAGTTGTGGTACCTTTCAATCGCACGTTGACACCTCATGAGGTAGATTTTATTGCCAAGGATGCAGAAATGAAGCACATTGTTACAATGGAATCCATGGACCTTGAAGGAGATTATAAACAACTTGTTATCTCTGACTATATGAAACAGTTAAATGAAGTAGAGTTAAAAGAAGCTCCTTTGTTAAGAAATATCGATGAAGATCAAGTGGCAGTCATCATTTATACTTCTGGTACAACTGGTCACCCTAAAGGTGCTATGTTGACTCATAAGAATCTTGTGAGCAATACAAAGGGCATTGCAAAAGCCTTGAATATAACAACAGAAGATAACATTTTATGTGTGCTTCCAATGTTTCATAGTTTTGCATGGACAACGACCGTCTTATCAGCCTTATATGCTGGAGCAACAACCGTCATCATGGAGAACTTCCATCCTAAAGATGCTTTGAAATTGATTCATGACGAAGCTGTAACTATTGTTTGCGGGGTACCAACAATGTACAATTATTACCTCATGCTAGGGACACCAGAAGGTTTGAATAGTGTGCGTGCTTTTGTATCTGGCGGTGCTTCTTTACCAGTAGAAATAACTGAAAACTTCAAAACTAAAATGGGTAAATCCATTGTAGAAGGTTATGGATTATCAGAGGCATCTCCTGTTGTGTCTGTGAATCCATTGAATAGTGTTCGTGCAGGTTCGATCGGTGTTCCGCTCGAACATATAGAAGTACGTATTGTAGATTCTGAAAACAGGGTGTTACCTGATTTTGAAGTAGGGGAGCTCATAGTTAAAGGTCCAAATGTAATGAAAGGGTATTTTAATCAATCCGAAGTTACAGAGAAGACCATCGTTAAAAAATGGCTTCATACTGGCGATTTAGCCTATAAAGATTCTGACGGTTACATTTATGTGGTTGATCGTTTAAAGGATATTATTATTGTAAGTGGGATGAATGTGTATCCAAGAGAAGTCGAAGAAGTTATTTATAAGTATGAGGGCATTGTTGAAGCGACAGTTATAGGAATTCCTGATAAGACAAGAGGTGAAGCAGTAGCAGCTTTTGTTGTTACTCAGGATAATGAAGGTTTTGATCAAAAGGTATTCAAGCAGTTTTTAAGAGAAAATCTTGCTAACTTTAAATTGCCTAGAGAGATTCATTTAAAAGATCAGTTACCTAAAAATGCGACCGGTAAAATTATGAAGAAAATGCTGCGTTCTGAATACGTTGGTAAGTAAAAATATAATCTCCATTCCTCTACAAAGAGAAATGGGGATTTTTTATAGATCAAATAATGATATTTGTTTAGCTTCGGTTGTATGTGTTTGAAGGTGTTTAGATAGGGGTGTTTGAAAGAAGGCTTTAATGTCATTGATCTTTAGATCAGCATCCAAATAGTTTTTTTCGATACTAGAATCAAGAATCAATGGCATTCTATTGTGAAGCCAAGCGATATCTGGTGTTGCTTCTTGGGTTAGAATCGAAACTTGATAAACGTACTGACTCGGACTCTGCTTTAAAATACGATAAACACCTGCCATTGAAAAAAGGGTGTGGTCTTCCATAAAAACGGAATACTTAATTTTGTTTCGTCCTTCTTTTAACCATTCAAAATAACCTGTCGCCGGAACAATACAGCGTCCTTCTAAAATAGTGTCAGAGAACATAGGTTTTTGAAAAACAGTCTCACTACGTGCGTTAATAAGAGGTTGTTTTGTAAAAGAGGCTGTGAACCCCCAATCCATATAAGTCATCTGCAGCTCTTTATCAATACGTGATATAGTCGTGATTTTTTGTGTCGGATAAATTTCATTCCGAGGCGTATAATGATCATCGAAAATAAGATAGCCATAACGATCTAAAATATCATCAAAATCGACATCTAAATAAAAGCGTCCGCACATGTATTTCCCCTCCATTTTTTATGGATTAGTAGTTTATTTATAGTTTTATTTGTTACATTAGTTATATATTACCCAGAATGTTGGGGAAATAGCTTACGATTACTTAGTAATCGGCTTACATGGTTCCCATGGCTTACCTCGCTACGCTTTGGGCTTACTTCAGCTTTGCTGAAGGCTTGAAGATTTAAAAGCCTTAGGTTCTCGCCATGGCAAAGCCATGTTAGCCACGACAAAGTCGTGTCAGCCATGCAAAGCATGTAAGCCAATTCCAAAGGAATTGTATAGCTGATCTAAAATGGCGATGTATCGCCATTTTAGATCTTATATAGTGTCCATAAATAAGTGTTGCGTTCATATTTGAGTTCGTAGATTTTACATACGCCCTTAATATCGCTTTGACATTTGTAAATGATAACGGGGTTACCTGCTTTGCGCTCGTGGTCCACAGAGATCACTTGGTTAACTTTAATAATATCCCAAGCTTGGTTTTCGTTGAGAACACGAAAACGTAGGGGATGTATGGTACCATTTTGTGCAAAAGAAGCAATCATTTCGATAGGTTTCGCAATGAGTTTCATAATAAGACCTCAATTCTATAACGTACTTGCCATCATTGGATAATCCTCTTCAATAACGCCACCTGTAAGTGGGCGGAAGCCTGAGTGTAAAAAACTACCTCGAACAATGGATTGATTACCGTAACGAGACCGCAATTCATCAATAACATGGTCTAGATGACTGTGCTTTTGATTGGATTTAGGGTCGAAGAGTGAGTAAGGGGCATGTTCATGGGCGATGAAACCTGTTAATCGAACACCTAAATGTCGTATCGGCGAACCGTCCCATGCTTCTTCAAATAAAAATTTAATGACACGGTAAATCTCTAAGGTTGAGTCCGTATAAAAATAAAGTTTTTTCTGATGAGAATGGCGAGTTAAATCGCTTCTTCTTATGGACACAGAAACAAGACTAGTCATAAAACCAGCTGCACGTAGTCGCATAGATGCTTTTTCTGTAAGTGAAAAAAGGATCATATGGGCATCGGAATGCTCTGTGACATCATAAGAAATGGTTGTTGAGTTTCCTATGCCTTTTACTTCTGTGTAGTTAGATTCCCGTACCTCAGCATGATCGATGCCATTGGCATAGTTGTGCAAAACATGGCCATAACTTTTGAATGTATATACCAAATAATCTAAATCAGCGTTGGCTAGTTCGCCAATGGTGTAAATACCCATACGGTTAAGCTTAGGGGCTGTAGCTCGGCCTACGCCAAAGAGAGTGTCAACAGAAAGTGGCCACATTTTTTCAGGCATTTCATGATGAAATAAAGTGCTTATAGCATTGGGCTTTTTTAAGTCGGAAGCCACTTTTGCCAAAAGTTTATTTGTCGAAATGCCTATGTTTACCGTGAATCCTAGTTCATTCTGAATTCGACTCTGTATTTCTTTAGCGGCTTCCATATAAGACCCAAAGTGTTTATCCATACTGGTGTAATCTAGAAAACATTCATCGACAGAAAAGCGTTGTACCGAAGGTGAATATTCCCGTAGTATTTCAACCATTGCATCTGAACATTGCGAGTATAGGCCGTAAGAAGGTTTTACTACTTTGAGATTGGGGCATTTTTGAAACGCTGCATAAAGGGTCTCGCCTGTTTTTATACCATAGTCCTTAGCAGGGTAAGATTTAGCGAGAATGATGCCGCGACGTTTTTCGGGGTCGCCTCCTACAGCGCTTGGGATATCTCGTAGATCAACAGTTGTTTGACCTGTAGAAAGGCGATAAACGGCCTCCCAACTGAGATAAGCCGAGTTTACGTCGATGAGGAATATGATTTTGTCAGTCTTAATAAGCATGTGTCTTCCTCCTAGAAAATTTCTCTTATAG
>Ga0070724_10001632_pt1 | contig 13144 bp, 10 predicted proteins | sample tdDd001_FD_67278 | JGI IMG/M metagenome (GOLD analysis project Ga0070724, IMG submission 67278) | Marine sediment microbial communities from the Atlantic coast under amendment with organic carbon and nitrate - tdDd00.1 | ecosystem: Environmental > Aquatic > Marine > Coastal > Sediment | place...
CTTGATAAGCTGAATGCAGAGCAGATTCAGAATCATGCTCAAACAAACTTTCCTTTACAGGTTTTGTTTTAATAACCTTAGCCTTTTTGATAATATTGACAACTCGCTTGAAAGCAACCGCAAGTGGTTCAAAATCCGGTGCGGTTTTAAGATCTTGAAGAGCCCGAACCCGGTTCCGTACATCCGGCGCATTATCTACTGATACACTTGCAACAGCAGCAATGATATCTTTCGAAAATCCTTCTTCAGCCAGTTGATGGGTCAAGCGGTTATGTAAAAAGGTGCTTACCTTGTCAGCGATCTCTCTAATTTTCTTGGCGCCCTTTATACCAAATAACTTTATGCTCTTTTCAATCATACCCCTTAAAGAAAATGAAAAGCCTTTATCGAGCATGATCTGAATAATACCGATACCCTGCCGCCGAAGCGCATATGGATCGGAAGCACCCGTTGGAGTAAGTCCAACTGAAAAGAACCCGCAAATGTTATCGATCTTGTCGGCCATGGCAAGAATCGCTCCTGTTGTAGTTTCAGGAAGCTTTCCTCCGGAATAGATTGGCCGATAATGTTCTTCAATTGCCACGGAAACGTTAACCGGTTCCCCGTCGATATCAGCATAAACCCTACCCATGATCCCCTGAAGCTTGGGGAATTCACCCACAACCTGGCTAACAAGATCAGCCTTACATAACCAGGCAGCCCTTGTGGCCTCCTTTTTCAGATCCGAACCCTTTTCAACTTTATCTGCCAGAAATCCTGCCATCTTTTGAAGACGCATAACCTTTTCATACATAGATCCGAGTTTGGCCTGGAAAAGAACGCCATTCAGTTTTTCGACCCTGTCTTTCGAAGAATCTTCTAAATCGCTTTTGTAAAAGAATTGAGCGTCCGCAAGACGAGCCCTCAGCACCCATTCGTGCCCGGTTGCCACAAGGTTCATATCCTTTGTGCGGGTGTTATTTACCGCCACAAAACATGGCATAAGATTCCCCTTTTTATCTACCACTGCAAAATATTTCTGGTGTTCTCTCATGGCTGTAATAAGTACTTCACGGGGAACTTCCAGGAACTCCCGATCAAATTTGCCGGCTGTGGCTACCGGATATTCAACCAGGTTCTTCACAATCTCCACCAGTTCATCATCAGGCAACACCTCTCCGCCAATTTTCTTGGCAGCCTTATTGATCTCTTTCTCAACATTTTTCTTGCGTTCCTGAAGATCAACAAGTACTTTTAAGGAGCGCAAGCTCTTAATGTAGTCTTTGGGATCAGCAATCTTTACTTTGCCCGGATGCATAAAATAGTGTCCATAAGAATATCTCCCACTTTTTGTGTCTCCAAGGGTAAAAGGGATGACTTTGTCTCCCAAAAGTGCCAGGATTGAATGTATGGGCCTGGCAAATTGAATATCAAGCTCAGCCCATTTCATGGTCTTGGGAAACGGTGTTGCAATAATCACTTCCGGCAGTATGCTTTTCAGCAACGTTATGGTTTGAAGCCCTCGCTCAGTTACTTTTGCACATAAATAACGGCCTTTATCAGTATCCTTTACTTTTAATCTATCTACTGAAACCCCGACCTTTTCAGCAAATTTCTTAGCTGCCACAGTTGGTTGTCCCTTATTATTAAATCCGACCTTTTCAGGAGGTCCAATAACTTCCGAAGTTAAGGATCTCTGTTTGTCTGCAACTTTTTTTACTTCCACTGCAAGACGCCTCGGGGTTGCAAAAATCCTGGCACCGCCGCAGTCAATACGGGCATTGGTCATTTTTTGCAGCAGCATTGATGATAATGCTTCTAAAGCAGGTCCAATGTAACCTGCCGGAATCTCTTCTGTCCCTATCTCAAGCAATAAAGTTTTCATAATCACCTCGGTTTTAATTGTATCATATGTAAGATTCAAGATACTAAGATTCATGAATCGAGCATCATATTAAAAACAATAATATCATTTTCTTTTTTTCAGCAGCGGATAACCCATTTCTTCCCTCTGTTTCAAATATCCTTCTGCACAGGCCCTGGCAAGATTTCTAATACGTCCGATATAACTGGTCCTCTCCATAACACTTATGGCGCCGCGTGCGTCCAGAAGGTTAAATGTATGTGAACATTTCAGACAGCATTCATAAGCAGGAAGAACCAATGATTCTTTAATCATACGCTCGGATTCAGCTTCGTATTTATTAAAAAGGTCGAGCAGCATTCCTACATCCGCCTTTTCAAAATTATAGGTCGACTGCTCCACTTCCTGCTGATGATGGACGTGCCCATAAGTAACATTATCGTTCCATTTCAGATCATAAACGTTGTCCACGCCTTGCAGATACATGGCAATTCGTTCCAATCCGTAAGTGAGCTCAACTGAAATTGGAAATAATTCGACACTCCCTGCAAGTTGAAAATATGTAAATTGGGTGATTTCCATTCCGTCCAGCCAGACTTCCCATCCTAGACCTGATGCACCGAGTGTGGGAGATTCCCAGTCATCCTCTACAAACCTTATGTCATGTTCAAGAGGATCGACTCCAAGCACCTTTAGACTCTGCAGATATTGTTGCTGCACGTCATAAGGAGAAGGTTTCAGTATTACCTGATACTGGTAGTAATGCTGCAGCCGATTTGGGTTTTCACCGTAACGACCGTCTGTTGGCCGCCTGGAAGGCTGGACATAAGCTACATCCCAGGGTTCAGGACCAAGCGCCCTGAGCAGTGTGGCCGGATGGAATGTTCCGGCACCGACCTCTATGTCCAAAGGTTGGGCAATCACGCATCCCTTTTTAGCCCAGAACTTCTCTAACGAAATAATGACATCCTGAAAATTCATTTCTCTTTCCTCACAAAATAGTTAAAGGTTATGAAAGTATATTTTAAAAATCGCTCTAAGAAATGGAAACAATCTATCCGATTGCGCTGCTCAACAACCCTTTAGAATCTATCTTTACATCAAGCAGACGGGCATCCTTTCTATTGGAAAGAATTCTTTCCCATATACGTTTTAATTTGTCAATATCTTCAATTTCACCCAGCGCCCATATACAGCCCCCACCCCCGGCGCCCGTGAATCTAGCGCCACAATTGTTTTCCACAGCGGAGCTGACAAGCTGCTCTCCCGTGTCATCAAGCACTTCAGGTGTCATCTTTCTCCTGATGGCCATTTCCCTGTTCATTAAGATCGAAGCATCTTTAAAATCTTTTACAGTTAAAGCTTCAGAAAATTTTTGTGTGCATGCAACAACTTCGGCCCAAAGTTCACGGTTTTTTCCTGAAAGAAACCGGGTTACCCATTTTTGGTTGATATACTTCGATTCGTGAGGCGCACCGCAGTATGCCAAGAGCAGGTGGTGTTTAAAATCATTAAATGATTCTTTTCTTACAATAGTTTTTTTTCTAAAAGAAGGCTTTCCGATATCTGTCTGCCAGTACCAGGCATTAACACCGCCATATACAGCCGCAAGCTGGTCCTGGAGCCCGCACGGCACGCCGGCCACACTTGCTTCTATAGCCTGGGCAAGCAAAGCGATCTGCCGGCTGGAAAGCGGCTTTATATTCATTTGCTCGAAAATATATGAAAATGTACCAATAAGCGCCACTGCCGCTGCAGATGATCCCCCTAACGCACTGCGTGGGGGTGATGAAGAGTTAATATCAATATGGACGCCTTCAGCCCTGAAATATGTTGCGATTGCAAACATAAGCCCAAGCGGATGTTTAAAGGGGGCTTCATCCAGAGGATATTCCGCACTTTCAAACCCCTTTGAAGATATTTTGACCATACCTTTTTCATAGGGAAGAAGTCGGACCCGTGTTCTCAAGCCGATTGCCATGTTAACGGTACATGGGGAAAGATGCCTGAGCATATAATAGAACGTGCTGATATCCAATGTTCCGCCCATGTCGATTCTACAAGGCGCTGAGGCTTCAATTTGATGAGATTCAAGGATACTTTTAAAGGTGTGTGTTGCGTGCTGCACGTTGCGTTTTAAGTGTTTTATTTCCATTCCGTCTTTTAGTTTCTACCCTCTGTTTTCTGCAATCTGACGTCTTGTCATTTTCTTATCTGCCGCAAAAATTTCAAACTACGAGGTTCTTTTCCCAAATGATAAGGCACAAATGCCTCCAGAAATTCCAGACCTTCCATTAAAGCCTGGGGAGCAAATCTGATTCGAACGGCCCTTGACAAATCTCCTCTTTCGATCCACAAAAGATGTTTAATGGTCCCCTTTGAAAGAGATATCTTGTGTAAAGCTCCGGAAGCACACACGTCACATATAATTCCACCCTTTACAAGATCAATTTTAATTCTCTTTTTTTTTATCTTCTCCACTTCAGTCCGGCAGATGCCGCACCGTTTTAAATTTGGACCAAGACCGGCTATTTTCATAAATCTTATCTGAAACAGAATGGAAAGCGCCGCTTCGGATGTACGATCCAGATCGAGCTCTTCCAGAACATGCTGAAATAGGTGGTAAAGCTGAACCTCTTTTTGACCATTTTCCATCCATTCATTGATCAATTCAGCCCAGTAGCTTGCATAGGCTGTTTTTATTATCTTGGATCTTATGTTGGGGAAAGGATGCTTTAATGTCGCTTCCTGTAGAACCGGCAGCCCTTTACCTCGGCCGATACTGCATACTACGTCCAATACCGAAAAGAGTTCAAGGATGCCTGCAAATCGTTTTTTGCTCTTTTTGGCGGACTTTGCAATTACTGGAATTTTACCTTTGTTAATAGTAAAAAAAGTGATGATGAGATCATAGTCTCCAAAATCGATCCGGCGAAGCATGATGGCAGGCGTTGAAAAGCTTGACATCTGTTCAAATACCCAGGAAGGCTGTTGCGATTTGAAAATAGAAATAAACGCTGACAATATCGATCGCTGTCGTCACAAAGGGACCGGTTGCCACAGCAGGATCGACATTTATCCGTGCAAATCCCATGGGCACCAGAGAACCTACCAGGGCGGCAACAGACATGGAACTGATCACAGCGAATCCAACTGATATGGCAACTTGAAACGTACTGTATCGAAGCTGGGCCACCAAACCAACCAGAAATCCATAAACCATACCCAGTATAAAACCGATGGCCAGCTCCTTAAGGACTACGGACCAGGTATCTCTAATGTTAAGGCGTCCGGTCGCAAGACCCCGTACTACAATGGTGGAAGTCTGAGTGCCGATATTGCCGCCCATACCCAGAATAACCGGAATAAAGGCCGCAAGATATGCAAGCTTTTTTAAACTTCCTTCAAAGTGGCCTATAATAAAAAATGCAATTATGCCGCCGATACAGCTTGCGAACAGCCACGGCAGGCGAATCCTTGTGCTTCTAATAACAGACTGCGTTTCTACAAACTCTTCGCCGCCGACACCGGCCATTTTTAAAATATCTTCGGTAGCCTCTTCTCTGAAGATGTCGATAACATCATCTACCGTAACAATACCCACTATCTGGTTTGTTTCGTTCACCACCGGCACAGCCAGGATATCATAACGGGCGACTATTTTGGCTACTTCTTCCTGATCCATGCTGGTCAGAACGGAAAATACGTCAGTTGTCATGAAGTCTTTAAGGGGTGTTTCAGGTGGGACCACCACAAGTTGCCTCAAAGAACTGACGCCCACCAGTTTACCATATTCATCTACCGCATAAAGATAAAAAGGCATCTCCACATCCAGGTGTTCTTTTTGGAGCGATTCAATGGCTTCCCTGGCTGTTGTATCTTCTTTTAAGGCGATGAACTCAGGAACCATGATACCGCCGGCGGTATCATCATCATAATGAAGCAGACCTTCGATCTCTTCTGAGCCCTCTTTTTTCATCCTTTCCAAAATAGCATTGGACTTCTCATCGGGTAATCGGCCTAATAGGTCTGCAGCATCATCAGTGGGCATGTTCTCCAGAATTTCAACTAAAGCATCCAACTCCATGCTTTCATGTAGAGCAAGGAAAGTATCTTCATCAAGTTCACTGAAAAGATCACCCTTCTGATTGACATCCTCTATCATGTCTAGAAGTTCATGCTGATTGGGAAGGGATAAAGTTCGGAACACCACAGACAGGTCTGCCGCATGGGTCTTGTTCACAATCTTGCGGAGGTGGGTTGTCGCATTCCTTCTCAACAATCTCTTGATGCTGTCAATCAGTATTTTGCTGCGATCAGCTTGCATATAATAATGAGTCCTAGGCAATAACGAGCAATTGAACGGTTTAAATTAAGTCACACTTTAGCTTTTTGAAAATATTGCCGCTTCAGGTATGATTAAATTTTTACTGAAAAAACTATTTGATAATTTTTATAACAGACTGTTTGCGCAAATCCTCAAGCCATGACAGAAAATTTTTTTCAAGAATCTCATTATAGAGTATTTTTTCGATCTTAGGTGATACTTCCTCTAAAGACTTTCCCGGTGTATTAACAATCTCCTGAATAAAAAAAATCTGATATCCCTGATCCGTATCAAGCACAGGTGTAAACTCACCTGTCTTCATCTCCTTTATAGTATCTTGCAACTGTAGAGAAAGCTCATCAAGTCCGAACAAACCCAAGTCCCCACCCTCAGCAGCCAAAGATGATTCAGAGTAAGTCATCGCCAAGGTTTCAAAAGATTGCCCCCCGTTTAATTTGTCCAGGATTGCATCCATCTTCGTTTTAATCTCAAGCTTTTCTTTCTCAACGGCAAACGGGGAAACTTTCATAATTATGTTGCGAAGATGATATTTCTTCTTCCCTCCATACTTGTCCTGGTGGTTTTCATAATAAGATTTTATGTCATCTTCTGTGATTACAATCTTAGATTTTATTTTAAGGTTGACCAGCTTTGTCCTGAGTATCTCTTCCTTTATCTGCTTGCGATACTCCTCCATGGTTAATCCATCATTGGCCAATGCTGCCCTTAGATCTTCATCCGTATAAAAATTTGCTTCTTTTATTCGTTCAATGGTTTGATCTATTTCTTTTTCACTTATTGTAATATTAAAGCGTTTTATTTCCTGATCTCTAATTTTCTGATCGATGAGCCGGCTTAGCATATCTTCTCGTACTTTGAAGAGCATCTCGCGTTCTTTTTCAATCGAATATCCAAGTGCTCGGACTTTCTCTGCATAGGGTTCAAATGAGCGGTTCAGTTCGAAAAGTGTAATTATGTCATCATTAACCGTAGCTACAATCCTGTCAACAACTTCTGCACTTTCCGCCTTGGCAATCAAGGGAAAACCGAATGTAATGAAAAGAAAAACATATATTATGCAATAAATTAAACACTCAAAACGTTTGCTCTTCATTATACTAATCCGTGTATCAGCTTACGAACCGGTTATTTTTTCCAATTGCGTTTCATTTATTTTTATGGTGTATTTTCTTTGAAGTTTCATTATCCAAAACTTATAAGCTTCTTCCATCTTTTCCCTGCGCAAAATTTTTATTATGGTTTCATTTATTTCTTTTGGCACATCTTTTATATCTGATTTTAACATGTCGTCTTTGTAATGCTCTTCATAATACTTGGATACATCATCAGGTGTTATTTCGATCTGATCACCCAGTTCTTTAGCAACAACTTTCTCCATAAGCAAATGTTTCTTTATTCCCTCTTCCCAGGAATTGTAAGGCACAGCATTCTCGAGTAACACCTGGTCAAATACATCATCGGGGTAATCCAGCTTTATATCTGCAACAGCCTTTTCCACTTCTGCATCGGTAATTTTAATATCAAGCTCTTTGGCCCTCTCCTGCAGAATCATTTCCTCGATCATCTGATTAACAAGGTTCAACCTTGCTTCTCTGACAACTGCAGGTTGCTGTATTGCATTATGTGGATAAGCGGCTTTGGCAATTTCAAAAGCCCTATTGAAATCGAGAACTGTTATGACCCTGTCTCCCACCCTGAGAAAATATTCATCCTTGCTTTTAGATTCAAAATCAGCACATCCGGCTAAAGTGTAAACAATTGATAAAACACAAATCAGAAAAGTAAGCTTCAAAACGTATCTTATCATTAATAACCAGCCAATCCTGCTTGGAAATTCTATCATAGTAAAGTATCATAAACTTTTAATTATTAACATGTTGCATAATCTCTTTCAAGATATTTTTAATCTGGGTTAATAGACCGGCTATATTTCTTTTTGACAGTTCGACTTTTAGCACATTGTTTCTAGTAAACTCAAATCGCTTGCCTCCGGAAACTACCATATCAAGAATTCCTGGAGGATTTTTTTGGTGATCTGGTGAAAAACAAAGTGAAAGCTGCAATCCCTTTAGATCAAGTCGTTTCACGCCAGCTTTTATAGCCAACACCCTAAGCGTGATTTTTAACAGAAGATTTGCAGCCTCAACCGGCAATGCACCAAAGCGATCCACCAACTCTTCTTTATAATCAGCGATCTCATTTGGTTCCGTCATCTTAGCCAGACGACGGTATGCTGAAAGACGCTGATCAATATCTTGTATATACGATTCAGGTATTGAAGCAGGCATAGTAATGTTTATTTCCGGTTCCAGACTTTCGTGAACCGTTTCTCCTTTCAACTCAGCCATCGAATTCTCCATGAGCTTAAGAAACATGTCATAGCCTACTGCTGCAATATGACCGGATTGGGAAGCCCCCAATATTGTGCCTCCTCCTCTTATTTGTAAATCACTCATGGCAATTTGAAAGCCCGAGCCAAGGTCACTGTGTTCCATTAACACCTTCAGACGTTTCTTGGCATCTTTGCTCAGTCTGCTTTCGTCCGATATAAAAAGATATGCATAGGCCTGTTCATCAAACCGGCCCACACGACCACGCAATTGGTAAATTTGGGCCAGTCCGAATCTGTCCGCCCGATTAATTAATATGGTGTTGGCTGAAGGGATATCAAGACCAGACTCTATTATGGTGGTACATACCAGCAAATCTATCTCTTTGTTCATGAAACGAAGTATTACATACTCCAGCTCATCATCATCCAGACGACCGTGAGCCACATCAAGTCTGACATCGGGCACCAGTTCCTGCAAATGCTTTGCCATTGCCCATATACTATGAATGTTGTTATGAACAAAAAATATCTGCCCCTTTCTGTTTAACTCATTTTGTATTGCTTCTGAAATAACTGCATCATCGGTTTCAGATATATATGTGATAATAGACTTGCGATGTTCAGGCGGAGTTGAAATTACACTGATGTCACGTATTCCCGTCAAGGACATATGAAGCGTTCGGGGTATCGGAGTAGCCGTTAAGGCCAGAACATCCATCGTGCTTCTTATTTTTTTCAGCTTCTCCTTCTGTTTGACACCGAAACGCTGCTCTTCATCAAGCACCAAAAATCCCAGGTCTTTAATAACCACATCTTTTTGAAGCAGCCTGTGGGTTCCAATGACAATATCTATTTTACCAGCTTTAAGATCACCGATAATCTTACGCTGCTCCCGTAAAGAACGAAATCTACTTAAACACGCAACATTAATCGGATAACGTTCAAAACGACTGGAAAACGTTGCAAAATGCTGTTCTGCAAGCACCGTGGTTGGAACAAGTACGGCAACCTGTTTGCCGTTACTAACGGCCATAAGCGACGCGCGCAGGGCAACCTCAGTCTTTCCGTATCCCACATCACCACATACCAGTCTGTCCATTGGAATCGGTGCTCCCATATCATTCAGCACATCTTGGATGGCGCTGATCTGGTCTGCTGTCTCCTCATACGGAAAGCCGGCTTCAAAATCCTGAAAATCACTGTCGACCTCTTTGAAAGCATAACCTTTTTCAATCTTACGTTCGGCATAGAGTTTAAGAAGCTCTCCGGCGATTTTCTCCGCCGATCTTTTAGCTTTGGCTTTAACCCGTTCCCATGATTTGCCTCCCATCTTGTCAAGAGTCGGTTCTATTCCATCCACTCCCATATATTTCTGAATCATGTTCATGCGATCAACAGGAAGATAGAGCTTATCATTACCTTTATAGATAATCAGCAGAAAATCATTGCTAGACCCATTCAGTTTCAGTTTAACCAGCCCTCCATACTGTCCTATGCCGTGGTCAACGTGAACGACAAGATCCTCCTTTTTTAAATCTTCGAATGCAAGGAGTTCGGTTCGAACCTTTTGTATTGGTTTTCTTCTACTTCGATGTTTAGACCCGAATATTTCATAATCTGTAATGACGGCCAGAGATTCATCCGGCCAGACAAACCCGGAGGAAACCTGGCCTGTGCATATATATGCTTGGTCTTGGCCTTGTTTGACATCAGGAAGACAGTCTATAAATCTGAGATGAACACCGTATGGAGCCAAGAGCGATTTCAGACTGTCCACCTGTGCTCTGGTATTGCAAACGATCAGTGTGAAACATCCGGATTCTTTTTGATCATTGACCCAGTTTGCGAGTGGCGAAAAAAGAGCCTTTTCCCGACGGCGCTTAAGTTCCAGGCTAATAGCCATATTATCCTTAACGGAAAAATGAAATTCCCGGGAGGCTTGCTCGTTATCAAAGGAGCCTTTTGACACGGAAAGATTTTTAAAAGTCAGTAGCTTTTTATGCTTCAAGATCTCTTTGGCCTTTGACCATTTTAGATAAAGTCTATCAGGTTCAACACAGAGTCTGGTTTCATTACACGCAGCGACAAAGCAATCTGATGCCTGCTGTCGCGATTGTTCTGCAGCCTTTTCCAGTTCAATCGGTTCTGTCAAAATAAAAACTGCCTTGTCCGGTACATAGTCAAAGAAAGTATCAAGGTCAGGATAAATCAGCGGAATCAGGCTTTCAATCCCCGGGAACACGCGCTCCTGCTTGATGCGATCAATCAGGCTTCTGACCTCGGTTACAGAAATATCCAACCTGGATGCCTGCTCCCTTACCCGGCCTATGATATGATCAATACGATCCATTTTTAAAATAGCCTCCCGGGCAGGGAGTATAACTGCTTCTCGAATATTTTTTATTGTCCGCTGCGTTGCAGCCGAAAACAACCTCAAAGATTCTACAGTATCGCCAAACAATTCGATTCTAAGCGGATTTGAATAAAGTGGTGAAAAAACGTCCAGGATACCGCCCCTTATGCAAAAATCTCCAGGTTCCTCAACCATTACTGATCGAACATAACCGCCGGAAACCAGTTTCTCGACCAATAGATCCCGATCGATCTCTTCACCCGTCATAATAAGTTCGGCATAATCACATATTCCCTGTTTGGGGATGATTTTTTGCAGCAAAGCGACTATTGTTGTAACCACAATTTGTGGAATCTCACCCACTACCAGACGGTAAAGCGATCTGATCCGTTTGGCTGCTGTTTCGTTGTGGTAGGAAAGATACTTAAAAGGTAATATATGGTAAGGCGGGAAATAAACAATGTGGGGGATGAGTTTTCCTGAAAAAAATCTCAGATCTTCCAAATACCTTTCCGCATCTTTTGTTGAAGGGACTATCACCACAACAGTCGCCCTGTGTTCCATGTATAACCTGGAAACAAAATATGCCTGTTCAGATCCTGACAGTCCTATACAATCAACGCAATAATCCCTGTCGGGAATTGTATCAATCAAGGACCCAAGCGATATTTTTTCTTGATTTTGATGTATAAACAAAGTAGTTATCTTTTTGCTGTGCCGGCGTAGCTCAGTTGGTAGAGCAGCTGATTCGTAATCAGCAGGTAGGCGGTTCGAATCCGCCCGTCGGCTCCATTAATATCAATAGGTTACAGCTTGTCTGGCTGTAGCCTTTTCTTTTGTTGCTACCATTTTGCTACCACTTGTTTCAAAAACCGTATTTTCCAGCTTGCAAGCTGACTCCTGATTTGTTGGTTTCATTAGATGTGCATATACGTCTAAAGTTACTGTCGGACTTGAATGACCAAGTTGATTTTGGATGTATTTGATGTTTTCGCCCTGTTCAATCAAAAGGCTTGCATAAGTGTGCCTTAGATCGTGAAAGCTGATCCTTTCTATCCCGGCCTTTTTCAGACAAGGGTAAAAACAACTTTTCAGCATATTAGATTGATCCAGAGGATTACCGGTTTCATTCGGAAATATCAAGTCAAGATTTGAGGGGGGATAAGCCAGTTTCCACTTTTTTAGTTCGCTCATCATTGTAGGCCCCAGGTCAATTTTACGGTTCGATGTTTTAGACTTCGGCCTGTACCATTTACCGTGATTATAAGTCCTCTGGATATGAATCTGACTGTTAAACCAATCAACATCTGTCCACTTTAAACCCAAAATCTCACCTTGCCGAGCTCCACTAAATATTGCCAGCCTTAAAAGCGTTTTGTATTTCAGATCTGACTCAGCATCCAAAAAAACATTGATTTCTTCGGGCGCCAGAATCCTTATATGCGGCTTTTCTTCCCCCCCTTGATCCCTTTGGCCTTTCTGCGTCCCTTACTGGGTTATAATCAATATATCGGTGCCTAACAGCGTATTTCATAACCTGATTAAAGGTTGTAATGATTCTGCGAAGTGTTGACAAATTCATTTTATCAGCCTGTTTATTGGAAATGAAACTTTCAACCTTTGCTACAGTAACCCGGTTGATTTTAAGATCGTTAAATTCAGAAAAATGTCGCCTTAAAAGCATTTCATACATCTTCCAGCTTGAATGTCTGACATTCGGCTTTTTATTTTCAAGCCAATCCTTAGCAACTTTTGAAAATATTGGAATCTTCTTATCAGGAAGATAAATACCCCTTGCAATCTGGTCCTCTATTTCCCTCATTACCTCTTTTGTCTTTGCCTTAGTTGTCCCTTTCGGCAAGGTTTTCCAGCGTCTTTTCCCCTGGTTGTCATAAAAATCTATGACATACCGGTTACGTCTTTTTGCAATGCATGCCATGATATCACCCCCTATGCTTCTTTTTAATGTATTCAGTTATTGCCCTTATGATAAGCTCTTTCAATGAAATGCCCATAAGAGCAGCCTCAGCCTTTGCCTTTCTGTGAAGGTCGTCTGGAAAGTCTTTGATGTTTAAAAATGCCATTCTTATTATTACCTCCTTTAAGTTATTTTATATATATATAGTATTAATAGGAATTGAAGTCAAGCCCTAAAAGCATCTTATTTAATATTTCCTCGAAATAATTTGACAAAGAATCATGTCACAAGTAAAATGCCATTGTATTTTCAAGGTAATATGCAAACTCCAACAAGAGAGGTTGCCATGA
>Ga0070724_10001633_pt1 | contig 13143 bp, 13 predicted proteins | sample tdDd001_FD_67278 | JGI IMG/M metagenome (GOLD analysis project Ga0070724, IMG submission 67278) | Marine sediment microbial communities from the Atlantic coast under amendment with organic carbon and nitrate - tdDd00.1 | ecosystem: Environmental > Aquatic > Marine > Coastal > Sediment | place...
TCAAATGCTTTTGTTAACTGTGTTGAGTTTTTAGCATACTGCTTATATAAGTTTAATGCAATTTGATCATCATAAAACTCAAAAACGATTGCTCTTTCCCAATCATCTCTAATTTCATTATTATTACTATCAATACCTAAAATTGTTGAATTATTTTCTTCTAGGTTAGGCTCTGGCGGTAAATTAAATTCTATTTCGATTCTTTTAGTATTTATTTTATTTGTAAAAGTACTAACTTTATACTTTGAACACACTTTTTTCTGTTCATAAGGCGCTAACTGCCTAGAGCTAAGTTTAACTTCTTTAGCTATTGCTAAATCTCTTTTCATAATATGACTTAAACGTTCTTTGGTATTTTCTGCCATATTAGCGATTTTTGATGCTCTTAAGCCAGCATCTTTACCATAAAAATAAATCGCACAGTCATCAATTTCTTTTGATTCTTCAGCTAAAGACTGATACGCCAGTTTATTATTTGTTTGATATGCTACAGTTAAACGTTTTGAGTTTATTGCAGACTTATTATGAAGATTTCTTAAAGTTGTATCATTATAAAATTCAAAAGCAATTGCCCTTTCCCAGTCATCTCTAATTTCATTATTGTTACTATCAACTCCTAAAATTGTTGAATTATTTATTTTAGGATTTGGTTCTGGTGGTAAATTAAGTTCAGTTTCTACTTCTTGCTGATTTAAGTTATGCAAGGTTACATTTTTAGTATTTAATTCTTTACTTTGTGGTATGCAAGATATTACAGAACCAGCGGCAAGAATTAATAATAAATTTTTCATAAAGGTCTCCTCTGTTTATGATATTTTTATTATATTGGGATATGAAATTATTCTATCACAGCTTTATATCAACAAAAAGATCTTTTTATTTAAATCATTGTTTTTATTTAAGTTTTATTTTGATTTGCAAACTTTTTTAAATTACCTTTTTAACTAGAAAAACTGAGCAATCTCTAATTTAATGACATTTTTTTAATGTTTTTAAAAAATAAAAAAAGCATCCTAAGAGGATGCTTTTTATCATTTATTTAGATAATATTTATTAAATAAAGTATTCCATTACAAATTTCTTAAGTTCTGAAACTGGAACACGTTTTTGTTCCATTGTGTCTCTATCACGAACTGTAACTGTTGGAATTTCTTCTTCAATTGTTTCAAAATCAACTGTTACACAAATTGGAGTACCAACTTCATCGTGTCTTCTGTAAGCTTTACCAATGTTACCTGTGTTTTCATAAAGAATTCTACCTAAACCTAGTTTTTGTAGATCTTTTTTGATTGTTTTACACATTTCAACAATTTCAGGTTTATTCTTCTTAAGAGGGATAACCGCTACTTTAATTGGAGCTAGGTGTGGTTTGAACTTCATAACTGTTCTTTCAGTTCCATTTTCTAAAGTTTCAATGTTATAAGCTTCATTAAATACAGCTAAGAAACCTCTTTCAACACCAGCTGAAGGTTCAATAACGAATGGTACGTACCATTCTTTTGTTTCTTGATCTTGCAGAGCCATTTTATGAGTTGAGTCTGTGTTTTCATGTACTTTAGCTGTAATATTTAAATTAGCTTGATCTTTAGTATGGTTACCTAAGTCATAGTCAGTTCTGTTTGCAATACCTTCAAGCTCATCAACACCGTGAGGATATTCATACTCTAAGTCATATGTTTTTTTAGAATAGTGAGCTAAATCATCAGCTGGAACATCTAAAACATGAATTTTAGTTCTTGGAACACCTTGCTCTTCCCAGAATTTTAGTCTTTCTTCTAACCAATATTCGTGCCATTGCTCATCTGTACCTGGTTTTACAAAGAACTCAAGTTCCATTTGTTCAAATTCACGAACTCTAAATAAGAAGTTACGTGCTGTAATTTCATTTCTAAATGTTTTACCCATTTGAGCAATACCAAAAGGTGTTGTTTTAGCTGTTGTATCTACAACGTTTTTGAAGTTACCAAAAATTGCTTGTGCTGTTTCTGGTCTTAAATATGCTAAGTTTGAACCGTCATCTAAAGCACCAATGCTTGTTTTAAACATTAGGTTAAATGATCTTTCTTCTGTTAAATCTGTAGATCCGCACTTATCGCATTTACCATCTACAATGTGATCTGCTCTCATACGGTTATTACATTCTTTACAGTCTTTCATTGGATCTGTAAATGTGTCTTCATGTCCTGACATTTGTAGCATTTTTCTGTGAGTAACAATTGAAGAATCTAAACCTTCAACATCGTCTCTTTCATAAACCATTGACTGCCACCAAGCCTTTTTCAGGTTATTTTTTAATTCAACCCCTAATGGCCCGAAGTCGTACATCCCTTGTAACCCGCCGTAAAGTTCAGCCGATTGAAAGATAAAACCTCTTCTCTTACATAGAGAAACCAATTCGTCCATTGTTTTAGCAACCATAGTTCATTCTCCTACTTGATTGAATTAATATATTTTTTATTTACTTATTTTTGTAAACAAACACCTATAAATCATAGCATAGCCATTAATCTTAATCAATTTTTATTTTTCTATTTATATAGTTTTTTTATCTTACTTATTGATTTTTTTAATTCATGCTACTAAACTAAATCTATCCTAATACTTTTTTAATAGGCATTATTATGATTCTAGAAATGATGAATGCTATAGAAAACAATACCCCAGAACAACTCGATAAATTTGAATATGGGTATTTAAACTCCAATAAAGATGCGCTATTTGATTATTGCATCAAGCGCGATGCATCTGAATGCTTTATCTATCTAACAGACATACTAGGTATGGTAAGTGCTGAACGTTTTATTGATAATAATGACTTTGCCTTTTATCAAAAGCATATTGACTATATCAATGACGATGCTCTTGCTATAAACTTAGAATCTTGGATGAATGAGCTTTACTATTCATTACTAAAAAACTCTACAGACTTTGCAACGTTTTATCTTGAAAATGCTACAACATTAGAAGAAGTTTTAGGTTTTTTTGATTTTTATGAACTAGAGGCCGAAAAAGAAGAGTATCTAAACACCTGCGATCTTGTAATAAAAAAAGACATGATTGACTTCGCGCCTATTTTGGCAAAAAAACTTGCCGAGTTAATTACAAACCAAGAACATTCAGATAAGGAAAATAAATTCACGCACCCTCATCCTTTACTAGCGCTATCTAAAACTTGGCAAGTTCATTTAAATAGTTTTATTAATAATAACTATGCTAAAGCAAGCTAGCACCTTAGCGAAATTAACATATATCAATTTCAAACACAGATTAAGTCTCTAATTATTAATAATTAGGGACTTTTTTTATTATTAGCTATTGCATATTTTTTCTATTCTGCTATATTGCAGTCTCACAGATAAATAATAATTAATAATCAAGGATGAGTATTTATGAAAAAAATCTTATTATCTGTATGTATGTTGTTGGTAAGTACTGTTAGTTTTGCAAGTTATAAAACTTACAAAATTAATATTGATAAAACATATGGATTTGAAGAAATTGAAACTTTATTTCCTGTTGAGCTATCAAGTAATAAAAATATTGAAATAATTAGTGATTACTTAGATATTAGTAAGAAATATTCTATGACTAATCAAGGTAAAAAAACTTTTATTATCAATCACCCTCAAAAAACAGCCAAAACTACTTTATTTGTAAAGTACGATTCTGGAGAAGTTACTAAGCTTAAAATTAACTTTATTTCAAATAATGACTATAAAGAAAGCAGTCTAAACTGCAATTTTAAACTTACTGATAAATCAGCAAACAGTTGTATCAATTAAAAAATTAGCCCACAATTTGTGGGCTTTATTTTTTCATATAAAAAGAGCCTAATACAAGACTCTCTTTTTTCTTAAAATGCATAAATAAAATCTATTAACCAACCTGGAAATACTTTATTAATTAAGAAGTTTTCTAGAATAACCATTCCTCCTGATAAAATCAGCAATCCAAGCGCTATAAAAAATACACCTAATAATGTTTTAGCAGTTCCGGATCCTTTCATTAATTTCTCTTTAAATTTATACATAGATTTTTGCGATAACATGCCCATTACTAAAACAGGTGTTGCTATACCTAAAGCAAATACAAACATAACTGTTGCAGCATAAATCAACTGATCTCCTTGAGCAGCCAAACCAATAGCAGCACCTAATGTAGGACCAACACAAGGAACCCAAACCGTACCTAGCAATAGCCCTAAAATATACTGTCCTCTTAAGCCATTAAAATTCATTACTGAAATTTTACTATGTACTCCACTTACAGACCATGACATTACAGATGAAAACTTTTGATATAACATATCAGAAATCATTACCAATCCAAATATTATCATTAAAGTAGACGTTACTGTTTGCAATGCTGTTTGTGTTAAGCCAATTGAAAGGCCTACTGTTGCGATAAACAAACCAAAAACAGTGAATGAAGTTACCAATCCTAGAGATAACATTAGAGGGCCTTTTTTATGAGCATCTAAAGACCCTACCAATATTATAGGCAACAGAGGTAATACGCAAGGAGATAAAATAGACACGATACCAGCAATATATGCTAATAAAATACTAAACATTTATTTTTCCTTTATTTACATTTTTCCGTTTGCAAATTGTCTTAATAAAGCTTTTTCTTTTACTTGACCAACTGATCTATTAATTTCTTTGCCTTTATTAAATACGATAATTGTACTTTGTGATCCTGCTCTAAATTTTTTAACCGCTTGTTTATCTTTATCAAAGTTTACCCTAAAGAACTTTGTATTAGGATATATTGAAGTTGCTTTTTCTAAGGTTGGGTGCTGCCTTGCACAAACTGGGCAACCATCTTTATAAATATCTACAATAATCATATCACCATTTGCTAATGACTTTTTAAATTCAGCTTCTGAGTAGTCCTTCATCATTGCTTTTTTCATATGAGATGACTTACTCATATCACCACAATTACCATGTCCGCTACCATGCCCTTGCATTGCAAATACAGACGTTGCTAAAGATGTTGTTGCTAATACAACTGAAGCCACTACTAATGATTTTTTTACACTTAATAAACTCATTGCTTTTTCCTTTATATTATTAATACTAGTTAATAAACTTAACCTGAACAATTATATATTCTTAAGAAAGGTAAAAAAAGTTACAACCTTTATGTTTTTATTGATACCTAATTAGTAAAAATAATTATTCTAATAAAAAAATAATCTCGGTTGAGATTATTTTTTGTAGTTTAGTTTGTCATATCTAGATAAATACGTTTCCCGTAAGGTCCAGTCCACTGCATAGTGTATAACTTGCCTTGATGTAAATGACGAAGTAGCATACTTTCAGCAACTGTAATATTACTTACTTGTATTAAAGTGCCGCTATCGCCTAAGTTATCTATCTGAGCATTTGTTCTATTAATAATTTCTGCAATTATTTTCTGTTTTTGTGCTTTTGCAATGTCTTTATTGCCAACAGATAGATTAAATAAGTCTATTAGTAAAGAACCTTTAGCCTCATTTATATTTTGATATGTACTTAGATAATTGTGTTTATTCTTTTGACCGTATATTGCATAATCTAAAAGGGCTTTAGGGTTCTTTGAATTAGTATATGTAGCATTGAAATCTTTACAATCTACAAACTCTTTTATATTTGTATCTGCAGGCTTAATAAAATAAGGTTTTTCACTAATCAGAGCTCCCCAAGATGGGATATCACCAAAGCCTTCAACTAAAGAATATGCATAACATTTTTCTTTAGTACCACCAGTATAAACACAAAAAGCTTGATATGTTTTTGTATTATCAATATTTGAACATTTTACTGGAGTAGTTGCTGCATTAACATTAGCTGAAAATAACAACGAACCCAAAACTAATAACTTTTTCATAACACACCCCTTTTTTTAGTATTTTATATTTTTAAATATATTAATTAACTCTCTATTAACATAATAATTAATATTACCACGCTTTACCAACTCTAATATTCCAATTTTAACCATTTTTTTTAAGTATTTGGAAGCTGTTTGCCTTGTTACTCCAACATTATTTTCTATATATTCAGTTTTTACATAAGGGTGTATAAATAAAGTATTTAGAAATTCATGGCTATAAATTCTTGGGCTATCTGATTTTATTTTTTCTTTAACTTCATCCATTAATATTTTAATATTATAAATTGCTATTAGTTCGGCATAACAAGATTTTACCATACTTGTTAGAATATAAAGAACATACTCAGACCAATCATCTTTTTGTGTAACATTATTTATTGTTTTATAATAATTTGCTTTATCGTTGATAATAGATCCACTTAAATATAATATTGGACTATACAATACATCTTCTTTTATTAGATATAAAATATTCAATATTCTTCCAACTCTGCCGTTACCATCATAAAAAGGATGAATAGTTTCAAAATAATAATGAATCATTGCCATTTTTATTAATGGATCATAACTATCATCTGCATTTATAAAAGACTCCAGCTTAAACATATACTTAATAATATCATCATAATTTTGTGGAGGCATATAAACAACATCACCTTTTTCATTTTTTAGGCTAGTACCTGCCTGCTTTCGAACTCCTGCATCATTACTATTAATCATATTTGCAATATTAATTAATAAATTTACAGAAATAAATCCTTTTTCTTGCACTTCTTTGCATCCCATCTGCAAAGCTTTGGCATAGGTTTGAACCTCTTTAGCTTGAGAACTAAGGGACTTATCATCATTACTTACAAAAATATCATCATGAGTAGTTATAATTTGTTCTATTTCTGAACTACTTTTAGATTCTAATAAAGGTAATGTATTAATTAATATATCTTCACTAGGAATTGTCTGAGCAGTCCCTTTTAGCTCTCCCAATAAGCCATGAGCCTTTGTTAATCCACTTACAATACCTGAATCTAAATTAATTTTAGCTGGAATATTTTCTAAATGAGGATATTTCATTTTATTAACTTTCTAATGTTACCATTTTCTTATTTAAGTAACATTATATTATAAGTATGTTAACAAATCAAGAAAACTTTAACATTACAAATAAGATATGTTAAAAAAAGAGGTTTTATTAACCTCTTTAAAAATCTAAGCTTCTGTATCTGGAAGAACTCCACCCGTACGGATCATTTTAAACTCTACACACTTACCAGTTTCATTATCAACTTTAGCATATAGACCACATAATGTAGCCTCGCCTGAAGCGATAACTTTCTTGTGTCTAATACCTGTTTCAAATTGCTTAATTGGTCCTGAAAACTCACAGCCTAATGAAGAGTTATAAACCCCTGTCATACCTGTATCTGTTTGATATAGTGTCCCTCTAGGTTTAATATAAGCATCTGCAGTTGGAATATGAGTATGCGAACCACCTACTAAACTAGCTTTACCATCCCATACCTCTCCAAGACAAACAGCTTCAGATGAGGCTTCAGTATGATTATCTAAAATCATAATATCATAATCTTCACCCATTCTATATTCTCTTTGTAGAAACTTTGATGCTTGGAATGGGCAATCAACTATTGTAGACATAAACACTCTACCTAATAAATTACCTACTGCAATTCTAACACCTTTATCTGTTGTATAGATATTAAATCCTTTACCTGGTGTTCCTTTAGGGTAATTATACGGACGAATTACTTTATGATTATTCTCTACAATCTCTACTGCCTCTGGTTTATCCCATGTATGATCTCCTAATGTAATTACATCTACCCCATAATCAAATATCTCTCTTACAATTTTATGAGTAATTCCAAATCCGCCGGCTGCGTTTTCTGCATTTACTACAGTGAAATCAATTTTATATTTCTCTTTAAGTTTTGGTAAGTGTTCTGCTATTGCTTTTCTACCAGGCTTACCTGAAATATCTCCTGCAAATAGGATATTTGTATATTCTGTCATCTTAATCTTTCTAATTCTCTAGTATTTTTCTAATAAGTTTTCTAATTTTTCTGCTAATGAGTTATGTAGCTGTTCCATCATTTTATCATCTGATTCTTTATGTTCTTTCAATCTTTCATATTCATGAGCAATACTAATGGCTGTTAGCATTAAAGCTTCTTCATTCGACATTGAAGGGTTTGCTTGAATAAATTGGTCAGCTAATGAGTTTAATGCATTACTTGCTTTCATTAGGTCCTTTTTATCTTGCTCAGACTCTGCTGCAAGGCTATATGTTTTTCTACCTACTCTTACATCTATGTTTTTTGACATATTGTTTTGTCCTTACACTTGTGCTTTTAGTTCATTAATTAATTCATTAACCTGCGTTTTAGCAGACTCTTGCTTATCTTTAAGTTCTTTATTCTCTGTTTTAAGAGCTTTTAAGATTTCTGTATCAATACGAGTAGCAGATTCAGACAGCGCAGAATCAGCATTAATTACTTTTGACTTATTTAGTTTATCCTCTAAAGCCTCTACCGCAGCTTTAAGCCTTAAAACACCTGATTGTTTAATAGTTTGATTCATTTTTTAAAAACTTCTTTTAATTTATATCGTTTTATTCTAATATACTATCTAGTATGAAAAATATCAAATAAAAAATACAAGGAATATATTCATAGTTATGTATAAGCAGCTACAAAAAATTAGTAATTACACAAAATATTTATCAGCAACTTCAATCAGCAAAGCAAAATCAGGACATACAGGTGCAGCTATCGGCATGGCAGACTTTTTAACTGTACTATATGCTAAACACCTAAACTTTGATGTTAATAACCCTAAAGCCCTTAATAGAGATAGATTCGTAATGTCTAATGGCCATGCCAGTGCATTACTATACTCTTTACTATACATCTCTGGCTATAAAGATATCTCAATGGATGATATTAAACAATTCAGACAACTAAATTCAAAAACTGCAGGACATCCTGAAATGGAGCTATTAGACGGTGTTGATATCTCTACTGGCCCATTAGGCCAAGGCTTAGCAACAGCAGTTGGCTTAGCAATAGCAGAAGCAAGAACAAATGCAAAACACGAAGATGTGTCTAACTATACATATGTATCATTAGGTGACGGCTGCCTAGCAGAAGGTATATCTCATGAAGCATTAGAAATGGCAGGACATTTAAAACTAAACAAGCTTATCGTACTATTTGATGATAATAAGATTACTATTGATGGTAAAACATCTTTATTTACATCTACAGATATTAAGAAAAGAATGCAATCTTACGGATTTGATGTTCTATCATGTGATGGTCATAATCATAAAGCAATTGATAAAGCTCTTACAAAAGCTAAGAAAAGCAAAAATAAACCAACATTTATTATGCTTAATACGGTAATTGGTAAAGATACTATAAAAGAAGATTCAAGTGGTATTCATGGCTATGCATTAAAAGAAACAGAATTAGCAGAACTGAAAAAAGCATTAGATATTAAAGAAGATGACTTTGTAGTGCCTAATGATGTATTAAAAAGCTTTAAAGAAATTCATGAAACAAAATTATTTACAGCTATAGATGACAGTAAATTCTTTACAGATTATTCTAAAGACTTACAAAAAGCATTAACAGAACTTAAACGTATGGCAATTGAAGAAGAGGTTAATCAAGCATCTCGTGCTTCTATGGGAGAATGTATTGAACTGGCAGCTAGAGTTGATAATAACTTTATTTCAGGCTCAGCAGATTTAACTCCTTCAAACTGTACAAGACCTGACTTTATGAAAGATATTACTCCTGAAGATAAATCTGGTGATTATATCCATTACGGTATTAGAGAACATGCTATGGGTGCTATCGCTAATGGTATATCTGCATATGCAGATAAAAAGATAACTCCAGCGGTTGGAACATTCTTGTCATTCTCTGATTTTGTAAAACCATCATTAAGAATGTCTGCTCTTATGGGCTTACCTGTTCAATACATCTTTACACATGATAGTATTGGTGTTGGAGAAGATGGTCCTACTCATCAACCTATTGAACAATTCGTTAGTTTAAGAGCTATTCCAAATTCTTATACGTTCCGCCCTTGTGATATGGTTGAAACTGTAGAAGCATTCCAAACAGGTTTAGCAATGAAAAAAGCTCCAAGCTTCTATATGCTATCAAGACAAAATCTAGACTTAGTAAGAACAGAGTTTTCAGAAATTAATAAAGTTGCTTCGGGTGGTTATGTAATTTATGAAAACAAAGATAAGAAAACTGTCGAACTAGATGCTATTATCATCGCTACAGGTAGTGAAGTTCAAATTGCAATTGAAACAGCTAAAAAACTAAATTCAGAAGGCAAAAATATTTCTGTGGTTTCAATGCCTTGTTATGAACTATTCATGCAACAAACTGAAGAATACAGAAACTCTATTTTACCTAAAAATATTACTAAGCGTTTAGTAATAGAAGCATCTTCAAGCATGGGCTTAGCTAGACTAGCTGGCCTTGATGGTAAGTTCTTATGTATTGATGAATTTGGTAAATCAGCTAAAGCAAGTGATGTTTATGATTATTTCAATTTAAATGCCGAATTTGCTTATAATGAGCTAAATTCTATGTTATAGTATTTTAGAAAAAACACTTCGAACAAAAATAAAGGAAATAAAAATATGACAATTAATGTTGCTATTAACGGTTTCGGTAGAATCGGTAGATGTGTTGTAAGAGCATTATACGATGATTTTGTACAACAAGCTAAACTATGTCACGAAAACAGAGATGCTATTAAAATTGTAGCTATTAACGACTTAGCAGATACAAAAACTCTGTCTCACATGTTAACATTTGACTCTGTACACGGTATTTTTGCTGACGAGCCAGTTCATGCATCAGAAGATAGCATTTTTGTAGGAGAAGATGAAATTAAAGTTTTCGCTGAAAAAGATCCTGAAAACCTACCATGGAAAGACTTAAACGTTGATATCGTTTTTGAATGTACTGGTATTTTCAAATCAAAAGAATCAGCTGGTAAACACATTAAAGCAGGTGCTAAAAAAGTTATCGTATCAGCTCCTGGTGAAAACATGGATAAAACAATTGTATACGGTGTTAACCACGCTGAGCTATCTGCTGAAGATACAATTATTTCAAATGCATCATGCACAACAAACTGTTTAGCTCCTATTGCTAAAGTTTTAAATGATGAAGTTGGTATTGAGTCAGGTCTTATGACAACTATTCATGCTTACACTAACGACCAAAACCTGCAAGATGCTCCTCACAAAGACTTAAGAAGAGCAAGAGCTGGTGCTTTAAGCATGATTCCATCATCAACTGGTGCTGCTAAAGCTGTTGGTTTAGTTTTACCTGAACTAGCTGGTAAATTAGATGGTCAAGCAGTTAGAGTACCTACTCCAAACGTTTCATTAGTTGACCTAACATTTGTTGCTAAGCGTGAAACTTCAGCTGAAGAAATCAATGAGCTACTAAGCAATGCTATTGATAATGCCGAGGTGCCAGGTGTATTAGGTGGAGCAAACCTTCCTCTTGTATCAATAGACTTTAACCACTCAAGCTACTCATCAATTTTCGATTTAACACAAACAAATGTTAATGCAGATAAAAAACTATGTAAAGTTATGGCTTGGTATGACAATGAGTACGGATTCTCAAACAGAATGCTAGACCTTGCTGTTTACTTTGCAAGCTTAGAAAAATAATTGTTTAATAAAAGGCTTCAGGATTTTAACCTCAAGCCTTTTTCCTAAAATAATAATAAAGCAGGATAAAAAAATGAATTATAATACATTAAGTAATTTTGAAAACCTTCAAGGTCAACTTGTATTAGTTAGAGTTGATTTTAACGTACCAATGAATAACGGTAAAATTTTAGATAATGCTAGAATTCAAGCACACCTACCAACTATTCAAAGCCTTACAGAAAAAGGCGCGCGCGTTGCTCTTATGAGTCACTTAGGTCGTCCAAAACATAAAGAACCTGAACTTTCTCTACTTCCTATTGCAAATGAACTAGAAAAACTATTAGAACACCCTGTATCATTTTGTTCAGGTGTTGAAAAGCAATTTGTTGACCAAGCTAAAGCTGCTTTAAAACCAGGTGGTGTTCTTGTTCTTGAAAATATTAGATTCTTCGATGGAGAAACTGAAAATGATACATTCTTAGCATCTATGTTATCAAATGATGTTTCATTATATGTTAATGATGCTTTTGCAAGCTCTCATAGAGCTCATGCAAGTGTTGACGCAATCTGCAGATTTGTTAAACAGAAAGCTGTTGGTCTACTTATGGAAGAAGAGTTAAGAAATCTTAATATAATTGGTAAGTTTAAACAAGAAAAGAAAAAAGTTGCTGTTATTTCTTCTGGCGCAAAAATATCTTCAAAACTTGGCCTATTACACAACCTTCTTGATTATGCTGACGACATATTTATCGCTGGTGCTATGGCAAATACATTTATTGCTTCGCAAGGCCATGAAGTTGGAGCATCAAAGTATGAATATAACATGATAGATGAAGCTAAAAATATTTTAGAAGAATCTGCTAGCAAAAACTGTAAAGTTCATCTACCTACAGATCTAGTATGTTCTTATGAGTTAAAATCAGATGTAGAACCAATCACAGTTAAAGCGGATAGCATTCCTGCATCAATGATGGCGTTAGATACTGGTCTAGAAACAGTAACAAACTGGATTGAAAAACTTAAAGAGCATGACTTAATTCTTATTAACGGTCCTTTAGGTGTATTTGAAGTTTCTCCTTTTGATAATGGTACAAACGAGCTTTTCAAACAGCTTCATGACTTAGGTGGCTATAAAGTTGCTGGTGGTGGTGATACTTTATTTGCTATTCATAAATCAGATACAGAAGGAAGTTTTGACTTTATTTCAACTGGGGGCGGCGCACTTCTTGAAGCTTTAGAAGGTAAAACTTTACCAGGTATTAAAGCTATTTTAGATTAATAACCACAAGAAGAGGTTGCAGCAGCAACCTCTTTCTTATCCCATTAAATATTTTAGTTATTCAATTAGTTAATCGATACCAAACTACCCACTTAAAAAAAGCGACTATTAACATTGTTGGCAGACTTTATTATTTATCTGTAATTTATAATTATTTTTACAAAATATATCAAGTGCAATATTGCTTCTATTGCTCATTTTAAGAATTTATTGTATAATGCCGTTATTCTTTAAACAATAAAGGTATTATGAAAATGAGACTATCACAAGT
>Ga0070724_10001634_pt1 | contig 13142 bp, 11 predicted proteins | sample tdDd001_FD_67278 | JGI IMG/M metagenome (GOLD analysis project Ga0070724, IMG submission 67278) | Marine sediment microbial communities from the Atlantic coast under amendment with organic carbon and nitrate - tdDd00.1 | ecosystem: Environmental > Aquatic > Marine > Coastal > Sediment | place...
TTCTAAAATATCGATGCCATGATCATCAGCAATCTTTCTAAGTAAGGATTTCACTTTAACTTCAACAGAATTCCTAAGTATTGGCTTTCTATACTTAGTACACCAAACCAAATGATATTTCAGAGAATATACGTATCCTCTTCCATAGTTTAAATTACTCATATATACCTCCTAATTAATACTAACATACGGTACATGAAAAAGCAACGATAACACGTACATTCGTTCGTGTTATCGTTACTTTCAGACGTCCTCTTTTTTTGAGTTCGCATTACATACATTATTGAAGATATCTAAGAACAACAGTCACAGAATCATGCTCTAACTCACAACTGAAGTAACGAGTGTGTGAGCACTTTTTCATCAATTTTATAATCGCATTTCCTAGATAAATTAATAATATCATCCTCTATATACGGTTGATATTTATATCATACCTATTCCTTTATGTGCTCCACCCACTCAGCAATCAAATCTTCACCTTCTTTATCATAAAAGAACACAAAACTCTGTTTCTCATCATAAGTATTTTGGGCATAAAATTCTTTAAATAAGTCCAAACCATATTCATCAATAAGATACTGTACAAAAGAAGCACCTAGAGGATATCCTTGTTCATTTTCCCAGAATTTATCTCCAAATAGATCTACCTCTGACCCTTGTTCTTTTATAATCTCTAACGCTAAAACATGACAATCACTACCACCAGAATCTAAAAACACAGCAAATCCTTCTTCAATCAAAGAAGATTCTATTGTATTGCCATTATTCAGTTTAGCTGAGATACAATGTGCTATTTCATGGCCATAGCTTTGCGTGTCAAGAGTATATACCTGGTTTATATTCCCTAGTGCATATCCTAACTGAATACCATATTGAGCACCATGTTCTTGTGTATTAAAGATAAACATTTTAATATCATCATATGCCCACTCAACGTTTAGATAACTCGTTATGCGATTAAAGGCTTCTATTCTATGTTCTGTCCATTCCTGTACTGTACCAAATATATTGCTCTCATCTGGATAATACACTGTAATATTTTCTGAACTATATCGATTCCAACTATCAAAGCTCATTTCTTCAAAATCATTGAATTTAATAGAGTCAACAATCTGTTCACTAAGCACTTTCAGCTCATCATATTCACCGGATTTATCCCAAAATGTTAACTGGAATAAAACACCATGCTTTTTTGCAAGGTACCACACTCGTGTCTCACTCTCTATAAGATACCATTTAGTGCCATCAATTAGACTCTCTTCAGCCACGTGACTTCCAATAAGATTATCTAACGAGTCCTCATAAAAGTATTCTTGTATATCAAATTCTATTTGATTTTCCTGTTGAGAAAATACATTCTTATGAGCCACTAATTCCTGTTCAAATTCAGAAGGATAATTCATAGAAAAATAAACATTGGAATATGATTTAATTTGGTCTATTTCTTCTCCAGACGTTGTACAGCTTGTGAAAACTACACAGCTGATCAATAAAAAAATAGTCAGTAGTATTTTATTTTGTCTTTTCATAATAAGTCTCCTACATTTACATTATTGCTTTTCCATCTTAGGTAAAATACCTTTCCAAATCGCATTCAAGATATCCTTATGTTCAATTCATTGTGAGCGGTAACGGTTATAACAGCATTGTAATCATTTAATACCACACTCATTTGACCGTACATACCATCTACTCGATACGTGTTATCAGGCGTACACTTCCATACCTGGTACCCATACCCGCCTTGAGTTTCAACATGATTTTTTATTGTGGTATCAACCCAATTCGAATGCATACTCTTTACATAGTCAGCCGGTACGACTTGATTGTGTTTGTACATCCCCCTTCTGAAGTAAGGTGATACCAATACGTGAAAACTCCTCAGTAGTCAAGAACAATCCTCCTGAGCATGACGTATGGCCAAGTTGACAAGTATGCCACTGTGGATTGATAATCTCTAATTTATCGAATAAACAAGGTTTCAAGTAATCCAGCATTTTTTCACCTGTCACTTTTCCTACAATACGTCCCAACATATAGGTACATAGATCTTTATAGAAAAAGTTTGAACCAGCTACGTTTTTCATCTCTGTAACAAGGAAAAGTTCAGCTCTATCCTTTGATTTATACAAACTGAAATCTTCATGAATATGTCCATAACTCATTTGCAGTAAATGTTTAATTGTTATTTTTTCAGAACCTGAAAAAGCCATATCTTTATATTCTGGGAAAAAATCCAGTATACAGTCCGAAAGGTTAAAGCGACCTTCACCCACTGCATTCCCTATGCCAACCGAAACAAATGTTTTCGATGCAGAATAGAGATTTTCTCTATCGTTACTACGGAAGCGATGTTCCGCAAGTGTTTTTCCATTTTGATATGTATGTATGCCATAAACACCCAGACTGTTCTCACAACAGATTGGTTGAAATCTTTTAATATATTCATTTATGTACCTCTTTATGCCAATTATCTTAATCATACCTATTAATCTTTAGGTAGCCTTGAACTTTTACTCTATAAGAAACAACATTTTAATATAGTCCACTTCTTTAATTATTATATTCACGTTGTAGTACTGAGTGTATTTCCAAGTCTACGAAGTTACCGTGCTCAAATTCATAGTCTCTTAATACGCCTTCTTTAGTGAAATTATTCTTTTTAAGTAAAGTTATACATGCTTCATTTCTGACATCAACTAAAGCTTCAACTCGGTTATAGTTTTTTTCTGAAAACGCAAAAGCTAAAACTGCTTGGACACAACTACTCATAATACCTTGACCCCAGAAATTTTTATCAAGTTTGTATCCAATCTCACCTTTTCTATGCTTTGAGTCATAATTATGAAGTCCAATATCACCAATGTATTCTCCAGTGAGCACATCTTCAATAACCCATCTACCCGCATTGTTCTCAAACAGGTCATTAAACCAATTAACTTCAGATAGTGCATAATCATAACTGACTTCTGACTCACCATAATATAACATGACATCTGTATCATTTAACAAACGTAAGATACCATTTGCATCTTCTTTTTTTGCTCTTCTAAGTCTTATTTTCTCATTTCCAAATATTAAATCGTACATTATTTACTCCTTTAAATATATAAAGATCTCTATAAGCTGCTTATTATTGAATGTAATATTCAAATTTTTCATATCCAATTAAAATTACCATGAAATATATCCTGATACTATGTTTACTTTAAATTCAATTGAAGTTCACTTACCTCTATGAGTTCACTCAAGAAAAAAAGTTCCGAATCATATTTATGACTCAAAACTTTATACACTTTAAATTCAATTTAATTATAAATTTAGTTTAACTGAAATCATAAATTTGAGAGAACTCCACAGGTAATCTATATAGATTCTGTTTATTCTTCAATCAGTTTCATTACAATATCAACACACATTTCTTTTGTTTCTAAGTTCATATGTGGCATTTCAATCTCCTGTTCCGGTGCAAATCCACTCCAATAAGATGGTACTTGATGTGTAAAACCACATGTTGAACATTTATAAAATACGCTTTCCATAAAACCCTCCTTCTAAAATTCTGTAACCTATTATATCATAACCCTTCTATATACTAAAGACGTCTCATATGAGACGCCTTTTAAGATTTCCTTATAAGTTGTGAGAAACACTCTACATGTTTTGTTCCTATCAACTGACAAATTAAATTATCATAATCATACATTCCGACTCACTAAAAACATCATTTATAAGCTAATAATACTCTATAGGTATTATTAGCTCGTACAGATAATCCTATCTGCTTCCAACAATAAACCTATCTATATCACTAGGTAGTTAATCTAATTTCTTTTTGTTTTACTTCTTTGCATCTGAGTGATTTCTGTAGTAATTTCGCCATTGACAGTTACTTCACCGCCATTTAATTCAACCACACCATCTGAGTCAAAAGCTGAATTGGCTTCAACGCTGATTGTACCGCCATTAATATAAATATCACCATTAGAATCAAATCCATCAGTATCACCACTAGCCATCTTTACATCGATAAGACCGCCATTTACTTCGATGACGACATCATAACTAGTTTTCGCGGCTGCATTGATACCATCATCCGTTGCATATATAGAGATGTCTCCTCCGTTAATCTGAAGATAGGTACCTTCAATACCTTCAGAGCAGGTAATAATATCAATCGTTCCACCATCTATTTGAATCATACTGTTACCATAAATTGCGTCATCAGCAGCAGTGATGGTGAAGTTCCCTTCTCTAATATATAAATAACCAAGGGTATCATCGTCTTCATTTTCACTATGAAGCGCATCTTTATTTGTGACAATTGTAAAGTCACCATCATATATACGAATCGAGTCATTTGCCTCTATCGCATCTTCAGATGTTGTAATCGTATAGATGCCACCAGTTATTTTAAGGTCATCCTTTGAAGTGATACCATTGCCATCATTTGAAACAATTTCGAGTGTACCTGTTCCATTTAAAACTAAGTCTGACTTAGAGAAAATAACCGAATCCAGATTGGTTTCTCCATCAGGGGTAAACTCACCTAAAACCTCCATATAGTTTTGACTTTCAGTAGAAGTAATAAAAACTTTATCTGCTGACTTTACATATATTGCTGGTGATTCTTCATTGATAATGCTAACTGTATCTAAAACAATTTGAACTTTCGCTTCATCATCTGCTTCAACGATAACAGTCACCTCTTCAACCAATCCACTTAAAACATAAATACCTTCTTCATCTATGATCACATCTTCATGACTCATTAATTCAATGAAATTTCCATCACTCAGGTCTACTGTTTGTTCTAAATCTCTGTTTGTAAATAGTTCTGAAGTAGCAAGCAGTGAAGTCTCATCCACTACTACAACTGTTGATGTATTGTCTTTTTCCTCACTGGTTGTTGATGTTTCATTTGCTTCCACTACAGTATCTGATGATTGAACATTTGTTACGTTCTCGTTGTCTCCTTGCACTGTCGTACACCCTACAAGTAAGATAAATACCAATATCATCACGGCAATTGTTTTTGTTTTTTTAAATTTCATGATTACTCTCCTTTAATAACTATTAAGTCATACTGTTTACTTTTAATCAGTATATTTGTTTGTTGTTATATTCAAATTCTATAACCAGAACCTTAAACCAACCTTAACAGATTAATTTTTCTGTAGTCCATAATACTTTGTGTCTATCATTTCAGGTTTAATTTCTATCACAAAATCTTCTCTCTAGTATTTCTGAGCTAAGCTTATACTTCGTTACATAGTTTTATATACCTCAATATTTAAATCTAAGGTTTCATAAAACCAATGGCAATATTTTTCAACTTTGGTGAATTTAATTAAACAATCTAATTAAACTAATCTAATTATCAATCTTTTTTTAAAGCGAACTAGAAAAAGTAAATGTCCCACTTGTGGTGTAGCTGTGAATAGTGTACAGTATTGAAGGAGAAAAGAGGTTCTATGAAAAAATTAAGTTTAATCAAGATTTCAACACCCATTTTTTTTGAAATACTGTTATTCATGTTATTGGGTGTAGCAGATACATTTATGTTAAGTCACTACGGTACTTTGGAGATGTCAAAAATGGCTGTTGACGCTGTTGGTATGAGTAATCAAATCATCAACAATGTGAACATATTATTTGCTTTTATATCTGCTGGAACAGCAGTGTTAATTGCTCAAAACATTGGTGCAAACAACAAACGGGAAATCAAACGTGTTTCTAGTGTATCGTTAGGTATGAATCTAATCATTGGTACAGTGTTCAGTCTTTTGTTGATATGGCAAGGTAAAACCTTACTATCACTATTAGGTTTGGAAGGCGAGCGATTGATATTGGCTTCAAAATACATCAACATTGTTGGTGGATTTATTATGATTCAAGCACTTTTAAATACTGTAACAGCAATTATTCGTAGTCATGGTGATACCCACGTAACACTAAAGGTGACAATTGGTATGAACATCATGAACGTTATTGGAGATGCTATATTCATTTATGGTCTTTTTGGCGCTCCTACTTTAGGCGTCACAGGAGTTGCAATTGCAACAACTGCAAGTCGCTTTGTAGCACTTTGTGTTTTGTTGATTATTCTATTTAAAGATTATATCGAATTATCTGATTTGAAATTATTGTTCTTGAAACCAATTGAAGAAGTGAAAATGTTACTTAAAATCGGTGTCCCTGCGGCCATGGAAAACTTGTCATATAGTGTTTCACAGACGGTTATTGCTTCACTCATCATTACAAACTTACCAGAAATTGCATTTACCACACGTATATATGCTTTCCAAATTTCATGGTTCATGTTGTTATTTGGTGCAGCCGTTGGACAAGGTACTCAAATTATGATTGGTCAATATGCTGGAGCTGGTGAATTTGAAAAGGCATACAAAGTTTGTTTAAAAAACTTCAGAATTGCAATTTCTATGACCATTCCATTAAGCATTGGACTGTATATCTTTGGAGGAAAACTAATTGGTTTATATACAACCGATCCAAACATAATAAAATTAGGTGCCGCTGTATTGATTGTTGATGCAATCTTAGAACCTGGTAGAACTTCCAACTTGGTCATTATTAATGGGTTAAGAGGCGCTGGCGATGTTTTATTTCCAGTCATCATTGGTATGATATTTATGTGGGGATTTGCAGTTGGCTTAGGTTATTTCTTAGCAGTAACAATGGATATGGGATTAATAGGTTTCTGGATTGGTATGGCTTTCGATGAATGGCTTCGCGGCTTAGTGATGCTTCTCAGATGGAAAAGTGGTATCTGGAAAACAAAAGTTATGGTAAAAAAAGTTGCATTAGAAAAAGTTGCTTAGGATTTCTTTATGAAATCCTTTTTTTTATGTTACTTCTACCACTTCTAATAGTTTTTCATAATCTTGTTAATCTAGATATCATGAACTTAAAAAAGTTCAAAAAAAATAATGTTGGATAATTTAATATCTCAACATTATTAATGTATTTATTTAATGAAATTAATTCAGTTCTGTAATCTCTACCTTTGTTGCCACATATAGATTCACAAGTGACATTGCTGCTGCTATAAAAAATATATACTGTGGTCCAATTGTATCCCATATCATACCTGCCAGTATCGCACAAGATATTGAAACAACATGATCCAGTGATAATCCAAGCGATAAAGTTGGTGTTAAATCTGTCGGTTTTACCAAAATAGATTTTAAGTAAAGCGTTCTTATCATACCCATTTGATTGGACATCTTATCTACAATAAACAGGATATACGCCATTAATACAGGGAGTCCTGTCACTGGAATATGACTTGCCTTAAATAGCGCTGACAATATACCATATAGAATATAAACACCAATAAAGGATAGAGCATCTGCATATAGTAACTTCTTAACACCAAATCGATCAATCCATTTTCCAAGTGCCGGAATAAAGAAGATACCAACTAATGACCCTATAATACTTAATACCGAAAGTGTATCAACTTTCTTATTTAAAAGTTCAATTAACACCCACGGACCATAAACCAACATGATCTGTTTTTGTACACCGTACATAACGGTTAAAACATAATAAAACTTGTATTCTTTTCTAAATATAAACTTGACGCGTTTATCAGAGACAATCTTATGATCAACCATTTTTGAGAGTATCGAATACAAGAAGAAAACAACACTCATCACAATGGCCGCTACAACAAACACCCATTTAATATCAGATTCAAATGAAAACAGTCCAGCTCTATACCCTATAAATACCACAAGTCCAGCAATCATTGTAAAACCGGTGTAAACACCCTTATATTGCCCCATTCTTTTACCGATATTGCCTTTTTTAATCAAATCCATACCAATGGCATCTCTAAGAGGCATCGCCATATGTGATCCCATAGAATGGATAAATATAAAGATCAGCATTACATTATAATTTGGTGTAAATAAACCCAATGCCAAAACACCAATAATACCTAAAACATTGGCAAACATCGCTATTTTAATATCTGAAAAACCCGCGATTAATGCGATAACAAATATCGTTAAAACACCTGGTAACTCTCTTGGAAATTCAATAAATCCTCTTTGTTCTGCAGTTACTTGATACACATCTTTAAAATAATTTGATAAAACACCTCCACTTAATCCTGCTCCTAAAGCGGATAAAGCAATAATCAGGAAATATATCTTTAAAGTTGGGCTCATGCTTTTAATTTTTTTTACCATATCCACCTCACATTATTTCTATACCCTAACTATTATATCATGTCAACTTTCATATACAATCTTTACTTAATAATAATTAAATAATTTCTAAAAGCTTGAAATCGTTCATTATTCTAAATACAATGATTTAGAGGTGATAATTATGAAAATCGGTTTGGTATTAGAAGGTGGCGGTTTTAGAGGTGTTTTCGTTGAAGGCATTACCAACTGGCTACTAGAACAGCAAATAGAGTTACCATACGTCATTGGTGTTTCTATGGGTGCTATTAACGGCACAAATTACTTAGCAAAACAGAATAAAAGAAATATAGAGATTATTGAACAGTTTATTAATGATCCAAGATATATCAGTAAAAGAAATCTAATCACAAAAGGTGGATTATTTGGCATGGACTTTATCTTTAATGATATTGCACATATCCACCATCCCTTTGATTTCAAAGCATTCGAAGAAAGTACTCAAGAATTGGTCATTGGTGCTATGAACTGCGAAACGGGTCGAACAACTTATATAAAGAAGTCTGAGAGTACTTCAGAGGATATGATGGTTGCACTTCGAGCTTCTGCTAGTCTTCCTTTCGTTTCTCAAAAAGTCGGTATTGAAGATATCCCCCATCTTGATGGTGGTATCTCGGATCCCATACCAGTAAGAAAAGCATTTGAAGATGGATGTGATAAAGTGATTGTTGTTCTTACAAGAGATGAAAACTATGTAAAAGAGCAGTTTAAAGGTGCTTCTATTTCAAAAGTATTTTATAGAAAACATCCTAAAGTACTTACCTCTTTACAATCAAGACATTACATCTATACAGAAACTCAGCATCATTTGAAAACTCTTGAAGCAGAAGGAAAAGCGTTGGTGATTAGGCCAAATTCGCCGCTGGATGTATCACGAACAGAAAAAGAATTCACAAAAGTCTACAAAGCATATACAGAAGGCTATCATACTGCAGAAGAAATGAAAGACAAGATCATCAACTTTATAAAAGCGTAATAACCTATGATCAGATTATAGAAGGGATAGTTATGATACTGACAAAAAAACAAGCGAGAAGAATTATCTTATGTCATCTTAATCTACTGCAAGGGAAAACCTTAAAAGGTAAAGATGGCATTATGTCCTATATAAAAAAGGTGGGATGTCTTCAATTTGATCCTTTAAATATCATTGCGATGAATCCACATTTGGTATTACAGTCACGTATTAAAGATTACAAACCTGAAATGTTATGGGATTTACTCTATAAAGATAGAAAGTTGATGGATGGTTGGGATAAAAATATGGCCATTTATCCTATAGAAGACAGACCTTACTTTAAAAGGTATTTCGATTCAGCCATAGAAACACATACATGGCGTGATAAAGATATATTAGATCATGTCCCAATTATAAGAAATGAAATTGAACAGGTCGGTCCAGTTACTTCAAAGGATTTATCTGTTAACCATAAAGTTGATTGGTCATGGGCACCAACTTCCGCTTCAAGAGCAGTACTTGATTTAATGTTCTTTACAGGCGAACTCATCATCTACAATAAACTTGGTAGCAGAAAAGTTTACGATTTTTCACAAAATCATTTAACTGAAGAACTCTTAAATCAAGAGGATCCAAATCCATCAGATGAAGCTTACTATAAATGGGGTGTTCTAAGACGCATTAATTCTATTGGTTTGATGTGGGATAAAGGTAGCGAAGCATGGTTAGGTATCAGAAAGATGAAAAGCAAAGATAGACAAACAGCCTTTTCATCTCTTTATCAAGAAGGCATCTTAGAAAAGTTTGAAGTACAAGGGATTCCATACAACTTCTATATGGATAAAAATTATTTACCTTTACTTGATGAAATCAACAAGAAATACCATAAGAAGGTTTCCTTTATAGCAGCACTGGATAACTTCATTTGGGATAGAAAGCTTATCAGCGCCTTATTTGACTTTGACTATAAATGGGAAGTCTATACCCCAGAAAAAGAAAGGCGTTACGGCTATTATGTATTACCAGTATTATTTGGTGATGAGTTTATCGGTCGTATAGAACCTGCTTTTGATAAGAAAAACAAAATCCTTACAATAAGAGGCTTGTGGTTGACTAAACAACCTGATAAAGCATTTAAAAAAGCTCTGTTAGAATTTATGAGTTTCCTTGGTGCAACAGAGTTGACTTATGGTGACAAAACACCTGAAACACTTCAGTGGTTAAAAGAGATTATGTAACTCTACACTCATCATATTCTAGTGTCCGTATTTCCTCATCCCGGATTCAGTAATTTATAAAATATTATATACTCTTTCAATAAACTATGTTATGATGTTGTAGAAATAAAACGCTTGCACAGCGGGCTCGTAACTCTCCGGAGATGCGAGCCATTTTCATTTTTTGTAGAAGTATCTACGTCACGATTTAAAACCTCCAGATAAAAAAATATTTGGATTCGATGACTACCGAATCCAAACACCATTTACTCATTAATTTTCAGTTGTAACTCTAATGTGAATACGAACAAGAGAATACAATACAAAACGATCCTTATCTTCTCAACACATCCAATAATTTAAGTGTTTCGAAATCATTTAGTTTCAGCCAATTGTTCGAAAGTGTATATAAGTCGTTTCCTACATACATGATTCTCGTCACACTGTCATTATAGTCATAGTTTACTTTTTCATTTTCAGCCAATGTATTGTGTGTAACCATGCCTTTGAAATTCAACATGCCTTCCACTGTGAAGTTAAAAATATAAGCATCATTAGAATAACTAATATAGTTATCACTTGTAACTCTCACCGGTAATGCCAAAATGTTCTTTTCCTTGTTGAAAAGAAAGGCTTTGTGATCATATGATACTTCCGTACTACTGCTACCGTTTCCTAGAATGATTTTATCTTTTTCGATTGGATTTTTAAAGTCACTTACATCAAACAGTGAGATTTTCACACCACTGTTAACAACTCGTCCTCCTATAATCTCTGTTTCCATTCCTACACCGATGATTGTTTGATTATCATAAGGATGTAAGTAACTGCTGTATCCAGGAATCTTCAAATACCCCATCACTTCTGGTTCTTTAGGATTTGAAGTGTTGATGACATAAAATGGATCAACTTGTCTATAGGTTACCATATAGACCTTATCTTCAATCATTCTCGTACTATAAATGGTTTCACCTGGTGCTAAATTTTCTACAGCTCCCGTCTGATTTAAATTTTCATCGAGGATATATAAATTGTTAAGCGTCGTGTTACCAAACGTTACATCTTCTGATCCCCATCTTGTAGTAGCTATTCTAAAATGATCATTGTATTCATCCATAGCAAACTGGTTAATGATGTAACCAGGAACGTTTCCTTGTGATTTAAAGTCTATCGTTCCTTCAAATAGATTAAATGAGAAAATGTCAGTACTCTGATTCCAATCTCTCCACCACATGCTGCTGTTTGTTTGCATCGTCAAATATAGGTTGTCTTTATCTGCATATAGGATATTGCCTCCACCTATGTAAGCATCTACATCGAGGCCTTCCAATGTTAAGTTGTTCAGATTTACTCCAATTGTATAAACGATGTTGTTGTTGACATGTCCCGGGAAGTACGAAAGTTCTTCATACCCAATTTCAGAGGTACTGATTTGATTTGCTGTATCCCCTTCAAGTATAATTGGGATAAATGGTTCTAGATAGTGAGTATACTGATTCGCTACAATATACACATAGTCTTCTACAAGTCTTGCAGACAAGTAATCCCCTTCTACTCCATATGATTTAATCAGCTTTGGTGTTTCATTATTTAGATTGCTTATATCATAACATTTAATCATAAGTGCATCAGGCTTATAAACTGGTGCAATCATAATTCTATTACCTTCTTCATATGTTTGTATTTCAGTCCTTGTTTCATTTCCGATAAGTACTAACTTATCTGTTGTGATAAAAAACTGTTGTGGGTAAAATCCAGGTTCCTGTATGGTATGAATTACTCTTAAATTATCTCGTCCAGTTGTAATGATCTGCAATTTTTCGTCGCGTAAAGCATAGATGTAGTTGGCGTCAATTTTAACAATATCAGCTTCATCAACACCTTCTACTTGAGTATTGGTTTCAGAAACATCCTCTTCGACCTCTCTAACCTCATCTAACGTTTCCACACCTGTCATCGGCATGCCCTCATTGAAAGTTTTGTCATAGACCAACTGATTCGGATAAAAAGACATCAGCTTTTCATATTCAGCTTTACTTTTTAATTTTGGCAATTCTCCATCTAACCCCTTTAATCCGTCATAAATCCTGACTGTAGTTGTCGTTATAGAAGAATAAGACTCAAATATCTGACCTAACATCTCTAAAGATAAGTACATACGCCCATTTATTATTATCGGTGCCGTCATACCATTAACAAGTACACCATCCCTAAGTAAGTACTTATCATCTGCTCTTACATAGATAATTTTATCTTCCTTTTCAATTTCCACCATTCTTGTTTCTGATTGCCAAGTCACTGTATACCCCAGACCTTCGAATGTTTTTCTTAGAGGAATATATTCTTTATTGGCATGTACACTTTTTTGTATATCCACATAGAGATTCTCAGCAAATGCAAATGTCGGAATACTAACGATTACCAACATCACTGTAATTAACAACATAATTGTTTTTTTCATGATTTCTACCTCGTTCCCTTTCCACTTCCTTGCAGTATATGCCTATCAATAACAACAATTTTTTTATATGCAAATCAATCCAGCTTCTTATCCAATGTTAAATTATCAATACACCAGTCACTGTTCCTATACCCAGCAACTTCCGAGAAAAACGACTAATACAATTCATGATAGCTTCGAACTTCTATCTAACACCTTATCTAAAAATGTATAAATCACCAAAAGAATGCTCTTGTGTTATAACACAAGAGCATCAACTTTGATAT
>Ga0070724_10001635_pt1 | contig 13141 bp, 12 predicted proteins | sample tdDd001_FD_67278 | JGI IMG/M metagenome (GOLD analysis project Ga0070724, IMG submission 67278) | Marine sediment microbial communities from the Atlantic coast under amendment with organic carbon and nitrate - tdDd00.1 | ecosystem: Environmental > Aquatic > Marine > Coastal > Sediment | place...
TAAGAAACCTTCCGCAGCCATTTTCTTATAAGTCGTTTGCTTCATAATGGATTCAATCATCTTACCACGAATTAATGACATCCTCATAATTTCTACAGGTTGTTCTGCACTTGCATCACGAATCATAAGAAGAGAGAACCATTTTCTAAGCTCTTTAAAACCTAGCATTGTAAGTGCATGCTTAATAGAAGTAATCCTATTACGTGAATAAAAAGCAGCTGAATTCACTAACTTTAAAAGTTTAAAAGTAATAGAAAAATCCTTTTTTACAATATCCTCTAGCACTTCATAAGATGGTTCTATACTATTTAACTCAGATAATAACATAACATATGTACCATTAAAAACTCTAAAGTCATTTCCAGACACTAAAACTGGTTTCGAAAAGAAAAAACCTTGGAAATAATGATATCCCATCATTTTAGCTTCATCAAACTCTGACTGATTCTCAACTTTTTCAGCCAAGAACTTAACGTTATAATCTGAATACTTGCTGATAATTTCTCTTCTATCTTCAACAGTGGTGGTCATAAAGTCCACCTTTATAATATCCACTAAGTCAATAACAGCTTCATAAGAGTAAGTTGTATCGAAATCATCTAATGCTAATACATAACCCTGGTTTTTCAATAATTTACACTGTTTTATAAAGTTATCATCTGGAATAATATCTTCTAAAATTTCAACAACTAGGGTTTCATTTGAAAACATACCAGGCATATCACTTTTAATGGTTTCTTTTGTAAAATTAATAAAAGCCTTTGTACCGTTTATGATATTATCTAGGCCTAAAGTAACCAATGTGTTAAAAACAACTTCACTTGTTTTAGCATCTCCATCCTTATCATCATTAAGACCTTCTGCAGATCTATAGAGTAATTCATATGCAAACACTTCCATGTTTTCATCAAAAATCGGTTGTCTTGCTACATGTACATTCATATTAACCTCACTGGAGATATTCATCTGGAATTTCATACTCTACTTTTTTAACAAGTATATGATGGTCAGACATTAAATCTCTTGTATACAATTCCACCCGTCCGACGATCTGTTTAACGACTTTCACCTTAGGTCTAAGAGGATAATCTAAATCCACATCTTCTACAACACCTAATTCACCATTAGTCAAACTAACTACTGTACCAACAGGATAAGGAATAATTATTTTTACAAACTTCTTTACCAAGTCAGCATCAAGTTGATTCACACTAGCTACCATCATTCTCTCATTGGCTTCTTGTGGTTCATAAGCATCTCTATACAAATGATCTGATGTTAGACTATCATACACATCACATATAGCAACAATTTTGGCTAATTCTGAAATCTCTTCTGATTTTAATCCATATGGATAACCTTTACCGTTACACCATTCGTGATGCTGCAATACAATTTGTTTAACATGAGCACTGATATCAATATTATCCTTTAAATAATCATAACCTTTTATAGGATGGTCTTTCACTTTTTCAAAGTTATCTGGATCATCTTCTGCTTTATCAGATATGTCGTCATAATCCATAAAATTATACCCCACATCATGAAGTAAACTACCTACTGCTAGTGCTTCAAGTTTATTCTCAGTTAACCCCAATTTCATACCAAAAATAACACTTAAAACCGCTACATTAACCGAATGCTGGTACAAATAACCTTTAGCATTTTTGATGTCTACCATATTAATTTCGTTATGTTTCTTATTCATTAAATCAGAAACAATACTGGTTGCCACCTTAGACATTTTTCCAGTGGCTTCATAATCAGCTTTTTTCTGAGCTTTTAAATTAGTTGTACTATAACTGCTGAAACTTTTTTGATATCTATCAAATGATTGAAAAACATTTTTGACTTGCTTAACAGATGTTACTCTAAGTTCACCTGAAATCATATCATCAAACGTTTCATTACTTAACGCATCTATTACATAAACAGATTCATAACCATACTTTCTTAGTTTTTTTGCTACTAAACTGTTTAATTCTGTTCTTTCTCGCATTAAAATATTACCATCTTCTGTGTAGATGGTTCTACCTAACTGCATACCTTCTTTTATGTGATCAATTGGAACTCTACGCATACTTCACCTCTTAGTTTTATTATACCCCTAAATATAAAAGAAACCCAGTTCTTTTGAACTGGGTTAAATATTATTTGTTTATGCCATACATATCCATAATCTTTATAGCAGTTTGAAGACTATAACGTTGTTGTTCATCTTCTAAATTTGCACCTGTGATCTCTTGAATTCTGTTCACACGATATAAGACAGTGTTATAATGTGTGAATAGTTTTTCAGACATTTTCTTTAGGTTACCATTGGCTTCATAGTACACTTTTAATGTTTTTACCAACTCAGTATCTTTTTTATTGTCATACTTCACTAAAGATTCTAATGTTTTAGTGTAAAAATCAACAAGTTCATCTTTTAAATCAGCGTGACAGAATATCTTATAGATACCTAATGCATCAAACTCGATGATACGAGATGTAATATAATTCTCACTTGCCATTACAGCTTTTTGAGAATCCTTTAGAGATTTATACATGTTGTCGATACCATTGTATACTCTACCTATACCAATAATAAACTTAAGATTAACCATCTTAGATAAAATCATTTCCTCAATTTGACTACTTAAGGTTCTAACTTCATCCATTGGATTTTTCTTATCCTTTAACATGAATACAATATTAATCTGAGATTTCCTATTGGCAACTAAATATACTAAGTCTTTACTTGAGCAGAATGAATCTACTAAATACATGACCTTAGAAATATCTCTGTTGATGATTTCCATGTTTTCAGTATCATTTTGTCCGACTGAAATCGTAAAAGTACAGTAATCAGCATCTTTATCGAATTTATAGTAATTCGATCTTTCAATCGCTTTTGATTTTCTAATCTTATCATTTGAGATTAAGTCATCAAAGAACTCAACTTTATATTTATTTTCAATCTCTTGAATAGAAATCTTCTTCAATAACTCCAAGGCAATAATAGATGATGCAGATTCTAACACTTGAATATCAGTCATTCTAATTTCACTATTACAATTGGCTAAGAAGATATTACCGTAAACTGTATTTCTAGCTATAATTGGGATAGCATAAATATCTCGTTCTACTCCTTCAAGCGTGATCTTATATTTTGTTGTTCTATTATTTTTAGTTGTAATGCCATGCTTTTTAAAGTAAGCATCAATTTCGCTTTCTCTTCTTAAGCAAATTTCTGAATGATCTATTGGACATATTACATCATCGAAATAATAATCCTTAATAATGATATTATTACCAACTTTATCACTTAAGTCCTTAGTAACATCTAGAATTGAACCACCCTTTAAAAGGAGTTCCATCATATCATTATGAATTGCTTCAACACGTCTGATGACTTTAGATTGTTTGTCAAAGATTTCTTTTAAAATAGGTTCCATGACATCAGCAAAAGAAATATTATAGTCAAGCTTAATAATTGGCAATTCAATTTTATCAGCTAACTTAAGTAACTCATCATCTAATTCTTTTAAATATGGTTGTATTTTAATGGCTATTGCTTCTACACCTTTGTTCTTCATTCCCTTTAATAAATCCATTTGTTCTTCTATAGAAATATTACCGAAATGTACCGCAGTTGTTAATAAGAATTCGCCTTCTTCTATCCAATTTAAAATTTCTAAATCAGCCATAATATTAACACGTGTGATGATATTATCTAAGTTCATTACACCGGCTATTACTTCACATGATTTTAATGGTTCTAATTTTAACGCTTCTGCCAAAGAAATCCCTGTTTCTTTAATCAATTTGCCACCTCTTCTAATTTTTTGTCTTTAAGATACTTTGTTATTATATTATAAACCATATTAAAAAAAAAGTAAAAAGTCACATCTTTTTTGTGTAATAAATACAAAAGCGTAGATTTTCTAGCCAAAACCCACGCTTTTACCTATATTTTTACAGTTTAGTACTAATCTACAATGAATCCTGCTTCTTCAAAAGTAATCATTACATCATTCATATATGTTGCTGATTCTATGACATTAAACATTAAAACAGCTCCAGTACCTTCACCTAATCTCATATTCATATCAAGGCAGGTATTTAAACCTAACAACTCTGTTGCCTTAGCAGCTCCTAATTCCAGAGATGAATGAGATGCAAATAAATACTCTTTTACTTTGGGTTCTATACCTATAGCAATTAATGCAGCTGCTGTACATATGAAACCATCTACAACTACGGGTACTTGATTAGCTGCTCCAGCGATCATTACACCGGCCATACCACCGATTTCCAGTCCTCCAACTTTTGCCAAAATATCTAAAGCATCATTGGGATTTGGTTTGTTGACTTCAATGCCTTTTCTAATCACATCAGCCTTATGTTTAACTTTATCTTGTGGAAGGTTTGCTCCAACACCTGTCACTTCAGATGGATCGAAACCACCAACTACTGAGACTATGGCTGAACTCGGTGTCGTATTGCCAATGCCCATTTCTCCTGTAGCCAATAAGTTGACACCAGTATTGATCTTTTCTTGGGCTACTGATATACCTGCCTCAATTGCCTTTATAGCTTCTTCTTTAGTCATTGCAGGTCCTTTTGAAAAATTTTCAGCACCATACTTAACCTTCTTATTGATTACAGCTTGAGGCATCTCATCATCTATACCCACATCTACTACCACAACTTCAGCCCCACACTGTTTTGAAAGTGCACAAACACCCGTTAAACCTCGAGTCATATTGATGGCTTGAATTTTTGTAATATCTTTTTTAGAAGTGGCAACACCCTCTTCAATTATCTTATGATCACCAGCACAAACTATAACTGCTTTTTTATCAACCCTTGGATGCATCTTCCCCTGTATACCTGCTAGCTTAATAACAATATCTTCAAGTTTACCCAGACTTCCTTTAGGTTTTATCAATAAATCAACTCTTTCAGCACAAGCTTTTTCTATACTTTTATCTCTTGGTTTAATTTTTTTCAGTGTCTCTTGTAATAACATACACCCTCCAATATGAAACAATTGTTAAAATAAAAAGATTCATGCATAAGCATGAATCTTTAATGTCATTCTAGCACAGGTTTTAAACTGTGTAAATTAGTAGTTACCTTGAGCGTGCATTGCTTCAGCAACTTTAACGAAACCAGCAATGTTTGCACCAGCTACTAAATCATAACCGAATCCATACTCTTCTGCAGCGTTCTTAGCATTGTCATGGATGTTCTTCATGATTTGTTGTAACTTAGAATCTACTTCTTCTTCAGTCCAAGCCATTCTCATTGAGTTTTGAGACATTTCTAATGCTGAAGTAGCAACACCACCTGCGTTTGCAGCCTTAGCTGGTCCAACAAGTACGTTGTTATCTTGTAAGTACTTAAGTGCATCATTTGTAGTAGGCATGTTTGAACCTTCACAGATGATACCAACGCCATTAGCTACTAATTTCTTAGCGTCATCTAAGTGAATTTCATTTTGAGTAGCACATGGAATAGCGATATCAACTTTAACGCCCCATGGCTTTTCGCCAGCGAAGAATTCAACACCAAACTTATCAGCGTAATCTTGAACCTTATCTCTACCTGAAGCTCTCATTTCTAATAAGTACTCAATTTTTTCTGGAGTGTTAACACCATCAGCATCATAAACGTATCCGTCTGGACCTGATAAAGTTACTACCTTACCACCTAGTTCAGTGATTTTAATAGCAGCACCCCAAGTTACATTACCAAAACCTGATAATGCAACAGTTTTACCTTCGAATGTATCGTTAGAAGTTGCTAACATTTCTCTTGTGAAGTATGTTACACCAAAACCAGTCGCTTCTGGTCTGATTAAAGATCCACCATAAGTTAAACCTTTACCAGTTAAAACACCATTCTCGAAAGCGCCTCTGATTCTTCTGTATTGTCCGTATAAGTAACCAATTTCTCTACCACCAACACCGATGTCACCAGCAGGAACGTCTACGTCTGGACCAATGTGTCTGTAAAGTTCAGTCATGAATGATTGACAGAATCTCATAACTTCACCGTCTGACTTACCGTATGAGTTGAAGTCAGAACCACCTTTACCACCACCGATTGGTAAACCAGTTAAAGAGTTCTTGAAGATTTGTTCGAAACCTAAGAACTTGATGATACCTAAGTAAACTGACTTGTGGAATCTTAAACCACCTTTGTAAGGTCCAATAGCGCCATTAAACTGAACTCTAAAACCTCTGTTTACTTGTAAGTCACCATTGTCATCTACCCATGGTACTCTGAAAATGATTTGTCTTTCTGGCTCAGAAATTCTTTCTAAGATATTAGCATCTACCCATTGAGGATTCTTTTCTAATACTGGAGCTAAAGAATGAAATACTTCTTCAACTGCTTGTAAGAATTCTGGTTCTGCACTGTTTCTAGCTTTAACACGTTCAAATACTTCATTAATGTAATTCATGTTAACATCTCCCTTTTGTAATAAGCATTTACTTTTTATATAAAGATTGATAAATCTTTATCAATCAAAACAACCTAAGTTACTAAAAAAACCTTAATTTCACAGTTTTCAAAAGCCCCCCATTGATGTCAAGTCTTAAATCTTGACACAAACTGCAAGGAAAAGGTTTTCCTTATTGCAATAACACTACTTGGATTGTTAAAAGTTTGTTTTTCTTTTCAACTGAATATTAGCATACTCATATTTAATTGTAAACAGGTTTTGCAAATCTTTTTTAATACGTAAAATTCACAATATTCAGACAACTACCAAATTCTACTTAAAACCTTCATAATACACACTTTTGACTGTTATATTCATATGAATAACGTTCATTTGCGTCATCATTTCTATGTACTTTTTTACCATCTTTTGAGCTTCATATCCAACTTTTTTTACATGATAGCCATATTTTATTGTTAGATCCATCTCTACTTTTATACCTTCTGGACTTTTATTCAATCGAATTTTAGTGTATTTGTGAACACCATCAACTAATTTTAAGCTTTCAGATACAATTTGAACTAAGGTTTTATTTGAAATCGTGAAGTGACCAATTTGACTAAAAGTTGGACGTACAACAGATTTTTCTATAATCTTATCACTCCTACCAAATACTCGACTTAAAATATTGAGTGTATCTAAGAAATATCCTGAAAAATCCTTTTTAACTTCAACTGTAGGTAAGGGAATAACATGTTTACCATAATGCATCCTGTGAAACTTTGCAGTCTCAATTTCAGCTGGTGTAGAAACCTCTTCAATCATGATGATTTCATCAATAGGCTCAATCTCTAGATTCTTTGCTATCTGATTGACCATTTTTACGGATGTACCTATAATCATCAACTCAGCTGGATTAATCTCCCTAATAGTAGCTTTCATTTCATCACGAGGGTTTTCCCAGTGAAATATGGCACGTTTTACAGCTGCAACTTTTGTTTGCTCTCTTTTTGCTGAGGAACCAATTATTTTCCTTTGACCTGATATCAAGATACCATCATCAATTAAATATTTGATGTGCCTTTCTCTTGCCACGCTCATTGCCTTGTAAGACTTACCAGTACCAGACTTACCCACTAATGCATATACTTTCATTTTGACCTCAATTCATAGCACCTAAAGTGTATTATCCTAGAGACAAAAAGTCAAATGCTATTAAAAGTATGACAATAATTTAAATATACATATCCGAAAACCTAGTAAATTACTAGGTTTTAGCTGCATTTCCAATAAATAATGATTCTCATTTTACTTTGTCGTTTTTCTATAAAATTAATTAAAAATATGTTGTATCACACCTACTATATGGATATAATCTAAACAGAAAATAAGAAAATATAAAATTTATGGGAGGTATATTATGGCTTATAAAATTACAGATGCATGTATTTCATGTGGCGCTTGTGAAGGTGAATGTCCAGTTAGCTGTATTTCTGCTGGTGATGCTGTTTACGTTATCGACGAAGCTGCTTGTGTAGATTGTGGCGCTTGTACTGGTGCTTGTCCAGTTGACGCTATCGTTCAAGGTTAATTAAAATTAGAGCCATTGGCTCTTTTTTATTTTTTGAAACGTGATAAACCCAAGTAATTTACTTGGTCTTAGCCATTGGAAACACATAGAATGATTATCAATTCACTTTATTCTTTTTCTTCATTTTTTACTAAAAAAGTGTTGAATGATTTGTTGATGTTGATATAATCTAATCATAAAAAATAAATTAAACTAAAAATTATAGGAGGTCTATTATGGCTTATAAAATTACAGATGCATGTATTTCATGTGGTGCTTGTGAAGGTGAATGTCCAGTTAGCTGTATTTCTGCTGGTGATGCTGCTTACGTTATCGACGAGGCTGCTTGTGTAGATTGTGGCGCTTGTACTGGTGCTTGCCCAGTTGATGCTATCATCCAAGGTTAATAATTAGAGCCAATCGGCTCTTTTTTTATGTAAAGAAAGGCTATGCATCTGCATAGCCTATTTCATATAATCTGTCTGTTGAATCTTACTTAAGAATTTAACAATAGCCTTTTCTTCATTAATAGTCATATCTCTTAAAACAAAATCTAAGAATACAGCTTCGTGTGTTTCATATTCTTTAAGTATTTCCTCACCATGTTTACCAATTTTGATAAAGTAAGATCTTTTGTCATGAGGATTCTCTTCTTTACATAAATAATTATGTTCCATTAACTTCTTTAAAATCCCCAGCAATTTGGTTCTCTTTAATTTAATGGTATCTAGAATCTCTATTTGTGTAACTTGCTCACTTGAATGAACCAGCTCTAAAATCATCAACTCAATAACGCCAAATCTTTCTAACTTTCTATCTTTGTTAAAAACAGTACGTGTTTCATAAACCAACATAAGTTGTTTCATGATACGCTTAATATCATTTTGGTAAACTGACATAGTGCTCCTATCTCTTAACGATTACAGCTTCACCCATACCGCCACCGATACAAAGTGTTGCCAAACCATACTTAGAGTCTCTTTTTTTCATTTCATGCAATAGTGTTACTAAAATTCTAGCACCACTTGCCCCAATAGGATGACCTAATGCAATAGCACCACCATTAACATTAACCTTATCAGTATCTAACTCTAGATCTGTAATAACCGATAATGCCTGTGCAGCAAAAGCTTCATTAGCTTCGATTAAATCAATATCATTCATAGAAAGTTCAGCTTTCTTTAATGCTTTTTTTGTTGCAGGGATTGGTCCAGTACCCATAATTGTTGGATCTACACCTGCAGAAGCATAAGATACGATTGTAGCTAAAGGTTCAACACCTAGTTCATCCGCTTTTTCTTTTGTCATAACGACTAATGCAGCAGCACCATCATTGATACCTGATGCATTACCTGCAGTTACAGAGCCCTCTTTTTTGAATGCAGGTCTTAACTTACCTAAACCTTCTGCAGTCGCACCAGCTCTTATGTATTCATCTTCTTTAAACTCGATTGGGTCTTTTCTTCTTTGTGGAATCAACACTGGAACGATTTCATCAACGAAACGACCTTCTGCTCTAGCCTTTTCAGCTCTATTTTGAGAAGCTGTAGCTAACTCATCTTGTTGATCTCTTGTAAAACCATATTGATCAACAATATTTTCAGCTGTGATACCCATGTGGTAATCATTAAATGCATCCCATAAACCATCGTTTACCATAACATCATATAATTTACCATCACCCATTTTTTGTCCCCAACGTGCATTTGGCATTAAGTATGGGGCTTGTGACATATTTTCAGTACCACCTGCGACAACGATATCATTGTCACCAGCTAATATTGTTTGAACTGCTAAAGAAACAGTTTTCAAACCTGATCCACAGATCATATTGATTGTTGTTGCTGGTGTATGGTTTGACAAACCTGCCTTTAATGCAACTTGTCTAGCAACACCTTGTCCTTGTCCAGCTTGTAAAACGCATCCAAAGAACATCTCATCCACTTTATCTGGATCTACTTTTGCTCTCTTTAATGCATCTTCAACTACTGTCTTACCTAAATCAACAGCACTTACCGATTTTAAAGCGCCACCAAAACTACCGATTGCTGTACGAACAGCACTCGCAATTACGATTTCTTTCATGCTTTTTGCCTCCTTTAATAACTTTATCCTCGAGACTATTATATCTATATAATGAAAAAAAGCCAACACTTTCGTGTTGACTAGTCATTCTGATTCAAGAAATATGATAGGGTAAATAAGTTTTCAATTAAATGAATATTCTCAGCTACTACACCTTCTGAAAGTTGTAAATCTACAGGTGTAAAGTTCCAAATTGCCTTGATACCATTTTGACATAAAATATCAGCAATATTTTGAGCTGAAGATCTACTTGTACATACATAAGCAATATCGATATCATTTTCTTTAACATATTGGCCTAAACCATCTACATCTCTTACTTCCACATCGTTGATTTTCAATCCTAATAATCTAGGGTTCACATCAAACATTGCCTGTAGATTATACCCAAATCTACTGAAGTTAGTATAATTTGCTAAGGCTTGACCTAAGTTACCTGCTCCAACAATAACAGTCTTGTATTCTCTGTCTAAACCTAATATCTTACCGATTTCCTTATATAAGGCCTCTACGTTGTAACCATAACCTTGTTGACCAAAGCCCCCAAAGTTATTCAAATCTTGTCTGATTTGTGATGCTGAAAAACCAATTATTTTACTTAATTCTTTAGAAGAAATTCTATGGATATCTCGATCAATCAATTGACTTAAATATCTATGATACTTGGGTAATCTTCTTATTACCGCCATGGAAATTTTATTATCTTTCATACACGCACCTTTACTTTATTCGACTTTTGTCAAAATTATATCAAGATAAATTATTTTTGTCAATCTCATAGGGATGAAAGTAGAATATTACACAAATCGTGATTAATATCAATAGATTAACCTTCTCTAATGCTTGTTCACAAGCCTAATGAACTATGTTAGAATATAATGAGAAATTAGGAGGCAAAATGGTTGTATTATCATGTACGGATTTAACTAAATCCTTTGGTACAGATCTTATCTTAAGTAAGATTTCATTTTCTATAAATTCAGGAGAAAAAATTGGATTAATCGGTAAAAATGGTGCGGGTAAATCCACATTATTTCGCGTTTTAACAGGTGAGCTTGAATACGATTCAGGCCACTTATATCAACATAAAGATACTAGTTTAGGCTATTTGAAACAAAGTGTTGTTTATGAAGATACAACGACATTATTTGATTTTTGCGTTGAAGTGTTTAAAGATGTCATTGAGCTAGAAGAGCAACTCCGTCATTACGAACAAGAAATTAGTAGATTATCAGATGACCCTATCGCATTAGAAAAGGTAATGAAGATTTATGCTGAACTAACAGACGAGTTTAATGACATCAATGGTTATGCTTATAAAAGTGAAGTCAGAGGCGTCTTATTTGGACTAGGCTTTTCTGAATCAGATTTTTCTAGACCCATTCATCAGTTTTCAGGAGGTCAACAATCCAGAATCAGTATAGCTAAACTTTTATTAACTAAACCTAATATCCTGCTTTTAGATGAACCTACAAATCATTTGGACATAGAAGCGGTTAAATGGTTAGAAGGTTACTTAAAATCATATGAAGGTACTATCATTTTAATCTCACATGATAGATACTTCTTAGATCAAGTCGTAAACAAAGTTTATGAAATTAATAATCATGAACTATTATCAAATCCAGGTAACTATACTGACTTTGTTGCTTTTAAAAAGGTACATTTAGCATCAAGGCAAAAACAATTTGAGAACCAACAGAAATATATTAAGGAACAAGAAGCACTTATTGCTAAGTTTAAAGGTCATGGTACTGAAAAATTGGCAAAACGCGCACGTAGTCGTGAAAAAAGATTAGATATGATTGACCGTGTAGATAATCCCGTTGATCATACTGAAAAAGCCAAATTATCTTTTTCACCTCGTTTGAACTCAGGTACTGATGTATTATTTATTGAAAATCTATCTAAATCATTTGAACAAGCAGTATTTGAAAATGTAAATTTTAACATTTACAAGGGTGAAAAAATTGGTTTAATCGGGCGGAATGGTGTCGGAAAAACAACGCTTTTTAAGACTATCTTGGATGAATCATTTAAAACTGAAGGTAAAATTACCTACGGACATAATGTTCATATTGGCTATTTTAGTCAAGATCAAATGGATTTAAATGAAGATAATAATCTTGTAGAAGAAATATCAGATACCAATCCTAAACTAACTGAAACTGAAATACGCACCCTACTGGGATCCTTCTTATTTAAAGGTGATGATGTCTTCAAAATCATTAGCAATTTAAGTGGTGGTGAAAAATCTAGATTGTCTCTTTTAAAACTCATGTTATCTAAGGCTAACTTACTTCTTTTAGATGAACCAACAAATCATTTGGATATTGTATCTAAAGAAGCCTTAGAAGATGCACTTGCTAGTTATGATGGAACCATACTATCGATATCACATGATAGATACTATTTAAATAAGATATCCTCAAAGATTATTGAGTTAAATCCTGATGGGGTGGATGAATACCTAGGTAACTATGATTATTATCAATCAAAAAAAGAACTACAACATAATCTTGAAACACCATTCGAAGAAGAGAAGATAACCAAAACTCAAATAAAGGAACAACGTCGTAAAGAAAAAGAAGAGCAAAAAAAGAAGAAACTTGAGAAGAAGGCTTTTGAAGATTTAGAAACCCGTATTCATGACCTTGAAACAAGAATAGAAGAAATTGAAGCTTTAATGTGCCTAGAAGAAGTCTATTCTAATCCAGACCGTTCAAAAGAGTTGCATCTTGAGATGAATACTCTTAAAATAGAATTAGAACAAAAATATGAAGAATGGGAAACATTCGTTTAGAAGGAGAAAAATAATGTTTGAAAAAGTGAAGGCAATTGTAGAATATCAATTAGATATTAAAGACTCTAACTTAATCACTAGAGAAACTCGTTTAAGAGAAGACTTAAAAGTAGATTCATTAGATGCTGCTGAAATCATTTTAGCAATCGAAGATCAACTGGATGTTGAGATTCCTGATGAGTTAATGATGAACGCTAAAACGGTTGGCGAGATCATGACATATTTAGAAGAAAATTATGCATAAAAA
>Ga0070724_10001642_pt1 | contig 13117 bp, 11 predicted proteins | sample tdDd001_FD_67278 | JGI IMG/M metagenome (GOLD analysis project Ga0070724, IMG submission 67278) | Marine sediment microbial communities from the Atlantic coast under amendment with organic carbon and nitrate - tdDd00.1 | ecosystem: Environmental > Aquatic > Marine > Coastal > Sediment | place...
ATGCTTTTAAAAAAACTGCCGATTGTTCTGTTAATGGTGACTGCAAAGACCTACTTTACGAGATTAACAACAAACTTGTAGATTGGTTATCCAACCACATTGACCAAAGTGACCGTCTGGTTGCAGAACATATTAAAAAAGTTTTAACACCAATTTCAAAACATGGGTGAACTAATACAGCTTTGCTGTATTCAGTTGAAAGTTTAAAGTTTAAAGATAAAAGTTTAAACCATAAATCCTAAACACAAAACAAAAACGACGACTTCAGATTTAATCTGAAGTCGATTCTAATTGATCTTCTATTCTTTTACGTACATCTCTGGGTAAATCCTGCTTTAATCCGCGTTTTATTAGTTCCATGTGTTTAATGCCATGTGTTTGAAAATAATCTTCTATCATGTCTCCGCGCTGCTTTTTATTGTTCATGACTAAATATAAGATATACCAGTCTTCAAGGGCTGTTAATGGAATATTTACGTCTTGAACCATCACTGAATCTACAATTCCTAGAGCGTCGAAATGATATGTGTAAACACCGGTTTCATGTTTTAGTTTAAAATTACTTATGACATCAATTTCAGTTTCATCAATTTTAAAATAATAGAAGTACTCAGTTAAATAGTCGCCTTTAGGTGGTTCTTCTTCTAGTTGACCAAATGATTTTAACAGCTTTACCGTTTTAACAATATCTTCTTCGGCAACAATTAAATCAATATCCCTGGGCGATTTAACTAACCCCCTGAAATGCAGCGCATAAGACGCACCTAAACCCCAACGAATATCATTTGTATTCAGTACTTTTGCTATTTGAAGTAATACGTCATGGTTCATAATAAACTCCTTATGATTCTTTGATTTGTAGGTCGAATAACTCGTTAAGCATTTTCCCAACACCATCTTCACTATTGGACTTTGCAATAGAACTGGCTACCATCTTAACTTCTGGTTCGGCATTATCCATGGCAATACCTAAACCTGCGGCCTCAATCATACTCACGTCATTATGGTTATCTCCCATTGAAATAGTCGCTTCAACTGGTATTTCCATATAGTTTGCAAGTTTTCTAAGGGCATTTCCTTTTGTTATTCCTTTAGCCATTATATCAATGGATTGTCCAACAGAAACAACCAATTCTAAATTTGGATTTTGAGCAAACTTGCGCCAAATTTTTTCTCTTACTTCTTCACGTTCATCTGTTAAAAGAACTTTGTAAATAACTTCGTTACGATTCCGTATTTCTGTTTTAGGGTCAGCAACTACTTCAATATTTATTTTTGCTTCTGGTTGTAAACACTTATTTTTTTCAGTCCACTCCTCTGTTAAGAAAGCAATTCGTTTAGTATAAATGGTTTGAGCTGTATAATACTGATAATAAACACCTAATTCATCTAACTCATCAATAATTTCTGTAAGCGAATCCGAATCAATAGGTTGACCATGTATTGTGTTTTGATTAATCGGATCGTATATAAAGCCACCATTACACGATATCATTGGTGTTTTTAATCCAAGTTCCAAATAATAATGATATGCAGCAGTAAATGTACGCCCTGTTGCTATAATAACTTGTATCCCCTGTCTGCTCAATGCATCAACTACACGTTTATTGTATTCACTAATGTTTTTCTTAGGTGTTAATAATGTTCCGTCCAAATCCAGTGCGACTAATTTATACATTCCGACCACGCTCCTCAAAATTTAAGGCTGTCAACGTAGTCATTACAACTCATTCAACAGCCCTACTAAATTCTTCATTTATTAAGATATTGAATTCTCACGAGAAATTTCATCTTTAATAACAAAAATCTCTTTCAGAATTCCAATCATTTCTTCTGTAATATCAGGTATACCATTTTTATTTTCAATAAATGGGCTTAGACTATTTAATTTAATAGCTCTTAAAGCTCCTTCATCAGATATATGTAATTCACATAGATCTTGAGTTATAAAAAGGCCATAAACAGGTAATAATAAATCAAACTCAAATAAGATTTGCTTGACTGCTTCTACAGCTAAATCCAATCCTTTAACTGGATTATCAATTGATGTAGATTTTCTGTTTTGATAATCGACATTGGTTCTATAACACGTCCAATGTTCTGCCTCTGTATTACCACTAATCACTTCATAGTCTTCCATGTCGTGTATTACAAACAAGCCTTTTTCTGTGATTAATAAGTAATCTAAATACAGATTATCTGCTCGTTCATCTTCTATTTGTAAATCATGCAACCAATCAAATGTTTGTCTATCTACCTTGCGAACAAACTCAGAAAGCTTTCTGTATTTCACCGTATCTTCTTGTTTAGTTTTGTATGGGCTCTCAATAGTTTGTACTATTTCAACAGGTTCTTCAGCTTCTTTAGTAGGTTCTTCTTTAGGTTTTGAATCATATTCTTCTAAAGCTTTATCTATGGTGTTCCCAAATGGTCTAAACACTGGATATGCACTAGTTTCTTGCTCTTCCTCAGCTTCATTCTCAAGATTTTCTTCTTCTTTTTCTTCCACAGTTGTTGCTTCAATTATATCCTCAACTATTTCTTGTTCTTCTTCCTCTTCATGATCCGGTTCGATTTTAGAAACATTCTCTGATAGTTGGGCTTCTGTAGTTATTTCATTGTCTACAAATGTTGGATCATTTTCATTAATCTCTTCAGCTTCCTTGATCTCTTCTTTGATATGTTCTTCAACTATATCTTCATTAAGATCAAATTCACTTTCTGAATTACTTTCATTGTTATCTTGCTCTTCTTGTATTATTAGTTCTTTTGAATAATCTCTATCCAATGTTTGCTTCATTCGATTTTTAAGATCATTTCGTTTGACCATGGACCTAAATCCAAGGTAAATCTCAAATAAGAAACCAATAGCACTTGCTGTAAATATTCCGATCAGCCCATAAATAAGACCTTTCTCAAAAATAATTGCAAGAACAACACCACTCGACAGCATTAAAAACAAAGCTGTTATGGTTCTTTTTCCTTTTGAAGTTAATCTATAACGACTCATTAAACCACCACTTTTACATGTTATTTAACTCTTAAATCCAAGTTATAAGTACTGCTAAATGAAGTTATTTAGAGTACTCGCACACCATTATTAATTATAGCAAAATGTAGGCATAGAAGCAACGAAGGCTATTTACCAGATAATGTCTTGCTTTAGTAATGTTTAACAAGCCGTCACTGTCTACTTCTCTTTTCTAGTGAATATCCATAAAACACTTATACTTCTGACTATTTAAACGTAATATGGGTTGATCTAATTACAAATGAAATCCTAAATATGAAGTATAAGTGGTTTATACTGTAAATATGGGGTTAAAACTTATCAATTCTATACAGAATTGAGTACTTCTATATTTATGACTAAATATTCAGAATCCATTGACTTTATGATCAAACTCCTATAAACTCGTTTTAATCAATCTAATTACATTCATTTAATGTGTTGATGGGGACATGTATCTTTGATATAGACAGTCTTAGAGAGCCAACGTTGCTGGGAGTTGGTACTGGATCAAATGCAAATCACCCCTGAGCTTTCATTCTGAACCTTCTAATAGTGATCAGTAAGAATGAACGAATAGTCTCGTTATAGACTTAGGTTTGTTAGAACCGAAAAAGTGGCTATGCAACTAAGGTGGTACCGCGAGTAATCCTCGTCCTTATATTTAAGGACGGGGTTTTTTATTTTTTTTCGTGAAAAACAAAAACAGCACATTTCAATTAATAAATAGAAGCTAAAGTGTTCACATTTTAGATTCTATTTATTAATTGAAATGTATTGGCCGCGTCAAGCGACCGCAGCAATTTGATCTATAATTGCTGGGCTATTTAAAGTATATATAGGAGGTAATCATATGAACGCACTAAAAAAAGAAGTTCTAGAAAACATGACTTTTGAAGAAATTCAACTTGCTAAAGAAAGGTTAAATGGCATTATTAATTCGACGCCGCTCATAAAAAGTGAATACTTTAGCAACGAAGTTGGAAATCAAGTATATATTAAACCAGAGAATCTCCAATTAACAGGCGCATTTAAGATTAGAGGTGCCTACAATAAAATTGCCAAACTTACAGACGATGAAAAAGCACGTGGTCTTATATGCTCTTCGGCAGGCAACCATGCCCAAGGCGTTGCATACGCAGCACAAAAGCTTGGTGTAAAAGCGACTATCGTTATGCCAAATACGACACCATTAATCAAAGTAGAGGCAACAAGAAGCTATGGTGCTAAAGTGATTTTAGAGGGAGACGTTTATGACGAAGCATATGCTGAGGCTAGGCGCTTAGAAAAAGAAGAAGGTTATGTCTTTGTTCATCCATTTAACGACTACGATGTTATGGCTGGTCAAGGAACCATTGGTCTAGAGATTTATGAGGATCTAAAGGATGTTGACTGTGTTCTTGTTCCTATTGGCGGCGGTGGCCTTATTAGTGGTATTGCTGTAGCTCTAAAAAATCTGAATCCTAATATTCACGTTATAGGTGTTGAACCTGATGGTGCCATGGCGATGAAACTCTCTATGGATGAAGATAGACTTATTACCTTGGACGAAGTTGATACCATTGCTGATGGTGTTGCTGTAAAAATACCTGGTGATCGAACGTTTGAAATTATACGCGATTATGTTGATGAAATTGTAACAGTAAGTGATTATGAAATAATGGAAGCTTTTCTAATACTACTGGAGCGTCACAAACTTATAGCAGAAAATGCAGGTATCCTGTCTTTAGCAGGTTTAAAGAAACTAGATCATATAAAGAATAAAAAAATTGCATGTGTTGTATCTGGCGGTAATATTGATGTTGTTACGATTTCTTCTATGATCAATAAGGGGCTTGTAGTTAGGGGCCGTATTTATCGATTTAAAGTTGAACTACCAGACACGCCTGGTCAGCTTTTAAAAATATCACAAGTTCTTTGTGACCATAATGCTAACGTCATAAAATTAGATCATAATCAGTTCAGAACCTTAGATCGTTTTAAAAATGTAACCCTTCATGTTACTATTGAGACCAATGGTCATGATCATCTTAAGGAAATACTTAAAGCACTTGAATCAGAAGGTTTTACAATAACACCTGAACTTTAACCCAAAAGACCTAGTTTCACTGTTTCTTATTGGGGTATATATGTTTTACTGATAACACTCTTATGTATTTGGAGGTGGTCTTAATGGGATCTGTAAAAACTGTAGGAACGCGCATGCTCAAAAACAATGGTAGCTGGATCTATTGCGATGATTGTAATAATACGGTTGCATACTTATGTTATTCTCATTATGACTATTTTAAATATGATTATAAATGTAATTGTGGCAATCACGGTTCTATTGAAGTTGGATCTAAAGAACAGACACGTTATAAACCACAACTAAGCGAACTTGAAGTTATACGCAAAAGAATGCGTTGTCCAAATGACGATTCTCCTTTGTTTTCAATTGTCGATAAAAATATTGAACGGTTTGAATATGAGGTTATATGCAAAAAATGTGGTCATGTATATAAAGAAAAAATATAAGTATAAAAAGCAGCCCAACACCGCTCATAGCGGTGTTGGGCTATTATTATAATGGGGTTTATAGTATTATTCTTAATGATCTACAATATAGCTTTTATTGTTTATCTTAAAGAAAAATCCGCATATGTTTCGATGCCATGTTCATTGATGTCTAACCCACCATGTTCGTGTTTCTCATCAACCCGCAAACCTATTGCTGCATCAACGATTTTAAATACTACAAAGGCTGTCGTTAGAGTCCACGTTGAAACCGCTAATACACCCACAAGCTGAATGGTTAAAAGGGTTGTATCAAATCCATAAAAGAATCCACCTGTCTCAGAAAAGAAACCCACCATTAATGTTCCATATATACCGCAAATCCCATGTACGCCAACTGCTCCAACAGGATCATCTACTTTTAATACTTGATCCACAAATTCGATACCGTGTACAATGAGTATTCCGGCCATTGCACCAATCATAAGCGCACCAAAAGGTGATACACTATCCGTTCCTGCGGTAATAGCCACAAGGCCTGCCAAAGCTCCATTCAAGGTCATACTGACATCTGGTTTTTTATATCTTATCCATGTATAGAACATGGTAACCATAGCACCTGCAGCAGCCGACATATTGGTTGTTACAAATATTTTGGAGATGCTTTCATAGTCCATTCCAGATAATGTAGAACCTGGATTAAAACCGAACCATCCAAACCATAGTATAAAAACACCTAGAGCTCCTAATGTAATACTGTGCCCAGGTATAGCTTTACTTTTGCCCGTTTTTGAATATTTGCCAATTCTAGGCCCTATAATATAAGCACCCACAAATGCACATAAGCCACCTACTGTATGTACAACTGTCGAACCAGCAAAATCATGAAAGCCGAGTTGTGAGAGCCATCCGCCTCCCCATATCCAATGACCTACAACAGGATATATTATAAGACTAATGACTAAACTAAATATAATATAAGCACTGTATTTGGTCCTTTCTGCAACAGCTCCTGATACAATGGTTGCCGCTGTTGCACAAAAGACTGTTTGAAATATAAAAAACGCAAATACAGGAATTTCAAGACCTAAATGACCAAATACGCCATCTGAAAACACACTCATTTTTCCTATTAATCCTTTATTATCTACGCCAAACATAATTCCAAACCCGGCTAACCAAAAGACAATGGTACCGACTGAAACCGTCATCAAGTTTTTCATAATAATATTACTGGCATTTTTAGCCTGGGTAAAACCAACTTCAACCATGGCAAAACCTGCGTGCATAAAAAAGACCAATGCTGTGGCGATTAAAACCCAAATCGTATTAATAGCTATTGCTGTTTCCATAACAATCCCCTTTCCCTAAGCAACTCACTTTTTAAATGCAAATTGCATGTCTTGTTGCAACGATGGATTCATTCTAGATCAAATTTATGCAAGCGTAAATAGTTTTACTTGCATTTGTTTGTGAAAACGCTTCCCACACTTTTTTATCCCAACCCCTTCTAACCACATACACACTCTAGTATTTTAAACACATCCAAGCTATTCATCTTGAGCTTATGTATGAGTTTGAGTACAAGTCGATTTATGCAAGTTTACCGTCTTTTTAATGTTCACTAGTGATTATCTGCTCATTATTTAGATAAATGAACATGTATCAAACTCTATTCCTAGTGAAATCGACCTTTTTTATTCAAAAAAACAAATGACTTGTGTAAATATAGCCATTTGCTTACGCATTTTATAAAATTGTATGTAGTTTTAGAGACATAATAAAGAAAAAAAAGAACATATCGGTTTATTTTCCGATAGTCCTTTTATTCATTAGCATTTTCTTAAATTATTTATTAAATCTATATCCAGAACCCCAAACCGTTTCTATGAACACAGGATTCGTCGAGTCTTTTTCAATTTTTTTACGGATTTTTTGGATATGAACTGCTATGGTTCCAATGTCACCATAATAGTCAGCTCCCCATATACGGTCAAACAACTGCTCCTTACTGAATACAATATTGGGGTTCGTGGCAAAGAACTGTAGCATCTCGAATTCTTTGGTTGTTAAAACAACTTCTTTTCCGTCTAAATAAACGCGGTGACTTTTCACATTAATAAGTAAGCCCTTTACAGTAATCTCTTCGCTTGAATCCGTTTTGTGAACCAACCTGTCATACCTCTTGAGATGACTTTTCACACGGGCAACCAATTCTGCTGGACTAAATGGTTTAGTCATATAATCATCAGCACCTAATCCAAGAGCTCTAATTTTATCAATGTCTTCTGACCGTGCCGAAACAACTAATACTGGAATGTCCAACTGATCTCTTAATGATCTACATATTTCAAAACCATCCATGTTAGGTAGCATTAAATCTAAAACGACAAGATCAAAGGTATTGCTTAATGCCTCTTCATGCCCTCTTTTTCCATCATTTTCGACCTTTATATCATATCCTTCTATTTCTAAATAATCTCTTTCGAGGTTGGCTATGTTTTTATCATCTTCTATAATTAAAATACGTTTTTTGCTCATTCTATACACCTTCCTCTAAATCATTTTCATCTTTTCTTTGAACATACAGTTGTATACATATAGTAGTTCCAAGACCTAATTGACTACGTGCACTTATTGTTCCTCCATGGGCGCTTACGATTTCTTTAGCAATAGCTAAACCGAGTCCACTCCCACCTACATCTGTGGTTCGTGCATTATCAACGCGATAAAATCGATCAAAAATTGATTTGAGTTTATCTTCTAAAATTCCAGGACCATTATCTTGTATGCATAATTCAACACGATCGTGTTCATATATAAGATCCATCTTTATTTTAGATTGTTCTCTATCATTATACTTTACTGCATTACTGACAATGTTGCGTATTGCACGGGTTAAATGTTGTCCGTCTATGGGGATTATCATTGATCCATTCACTTGATTGTTAAGTTCTAAAGTACACCCTTGCTCTTCGAGTTCAAGGCTCATCTCATTATAAAGATCTTCTACATACAATGTAAAATCAATATCTCGAAAATCAAAATCTATCTTTTGAACATCTAATTTTGAATATAGAATAAGATCATCTATCAATCGATTCATATATTTTGCATTTTGTTGAATTATTTGAATGTATCTTTCCTGCTTTTCTGCTGTATTAGCAACCCCATCAACAATACCATCGACATATCCATTTATTGAAGTAATAGGTGTTTTAAGGTCATGAGATATATTTGCAACTAACTCTTTTCTGTTCAACTCATATTTAGCTTTAAGCTCTTCAGCAAGACGTAGTTCATCTGTCATTTGATTAAAGGCAACTATGAGTGATTGTAATGCAAATCCACCATGGGCTTCTACAGAATCATACTTGCCCTTTGCAACAGACTCCATACCATCACGTAGAGTCTCAATAGGTTTTAATATTCTTTTATAGATCCGTCTGGAAACAGTAAAGGACACAATCTCCTTTACAATGATAAAACCAATAATATAGAACACAACTTCTGTTCCGATAATGGATTGATTCGTAGACTGTGAGTTCATGTGTAGCAAGTACAATATGATTGCTAACCAAAACAAAGGAGAGAATAAAAAGAATCTATGATAACGTTGAAAATGTTTATGAACTTTGTCTTTGCCGCACAGTTGCTTTCCTTTTCTGTTGTGTTTTCCATACCCATTATGATGCAGGTGATTATCAAAATGTTTATTAAATCTTGTATCTACAAGTTTTTTTCTAAAGTTTTGTTTCATAACGACTCCTCCAAATGACTTTCCAAGCAGTTCTCTATAAACAGCATATCTTAAAGGCTGGGGAACAACAAATACTTTAAGCCAAATTATTTTTTTCGCAACCTGCCATATGTCCTATCGAAGATGTTTAATCCTTTGTATAGTGATGTTAAAGGAAGTGTACTTATGGAAATAGCTAAGGATTACGAAAGAATAAAGCACTATCTAGATGCCTTCGAAATGAGTGACGTTTTTTCAGACGAGCTCATTGAACAAATGACCTTAACAACCTTCGAAAAAGGTGAGGACATTATAACCCTTGATACACATATGGAAAACTTTTATATATTAGTCGAGGGAAAACTTAAAGTTTATACATTGCAGGAAAATGGCAAAAAAGTACTCATTCGTTTTTATAATCCCAAAAGTATTATGGGTGATCTCGAGTACCTTACCAATTATCCTATTAAAGCTATTGTAGAGTCTTTACGACATTCAACACTCATTACAGTGCCAATGGATATTCTTAAAAAGCATACCATTGATTGTCCTCAATTTTTACGCTTTGTCATTCAAAACTTAAGTCATAAGCTATATACATTTTCCAATATGTCATCTTTAAATCTTGTATATCCATTAGAAAATAGACTTGCAAGTTACCTTGTTTCAATTAGTGAAATTAGCTCCCATGACAGAATTAACGAAATTAAAGTTTACAACATGGAAGAAATGGCAGACTTACTATGTGCAAGTTACAGACATTTAAGCAGAGTATTAAGTGATTTTGAACAACGCGGTATACTCATACGTAACCGTGGAAATATAAAAATAATTGATTTTGATACGTTAATTGATCTCTCAGTAGGGATCTTTGAATAGGAGGTACACAATGGCACAAGGATTTGCTTACGCTTTAACAGCCGGTATACTCATTAGTCTACAAAATGTTTTTGTAGCCCGTACAGGCGAAAAAATTGGTTTCTGGGAAGCCAACACATGGATTCATGGTGCTGGATTCGTTTTAGCCTTTATTATTCTCATGTCTTCTGGTAAATCAGGACAAGGTAGCATCATGGACGTAAAAAAGATCTATTGGGTCGGGCTCATAATTGGGGTAGCCATTGTATTTTCAGTCATGCAAGGTGTCACTCGATTAGGGGTCATATATGCAATTCCTATTATGATGACAGCGCAAATAATTGGCTCTTTCTTAATAGGTAAATTTGGTCTCTTTGAAGAACAAGTCTCCTCCCCTTCCCCCCTTAACTTAGTAGGCATGTGTATGCTTATTGGTGGCGTGGTATTGTCACAACTTAAGTAGTTATTGACTCAGAGCGTTAAGCTTAGGGCTTAGAGCTTTAATTCAAAGAAATAAAATATGAAGCCTAGAGTCCATAATAAGATGTATGATCTTATTACGAACTCTAGGTTTTTACTTGTTATTATGGTTTCCGTCGGCGCAAGACCGACGCTACATGGGTTGGCTTTACATTTTAGCTTTTAGCTTTTAGCTCTTTGCTCTTTGCTCTCAGCTTTCATCTCTCAGCTCTCAGCTAGCTACTACTTCATATCAATATTTGCTTCTAAACTCATTGAGTGGCTTTCACCTTCATGGTCTTTAGCAGATAATTCGAATGACGCCGTTTTGCTTAGTACCTTATTATCCTTAGAAATAAACATTTGCAGTTCAATTTTTTCTGGTTTGATAGTTTCTTTATCAATATCTTTACAAGGACATTGTTCTAACATGCCTTTCATTTTCCCAGGACCACAAGATCCTCCATTTTCGTGATGCATCTTCATTTTATGATGCATCATAGCTATGCATTCCTTAGGAATTTCGTCACCTTCAAACTGGATACTTAGTAATCTACGTCCATCTTCAAGATCTGTCGCTTGCATCTTATCTAAAACTTTCAACATCATCATAAAGTGACCCATTTTGCCTTTTGGACCATGTCCACATTTACCTTGATGCTCATGTCCTTTTCCGTGGAACATAAAACCATGATGATGACCATGTCCTTCTGAGCATCCTTTACCTTCGAACTTCATCTTACCTTCGTGTTCAAACTTATATTCTTCTGTTCCCATTTGAACTTTAACGCTCTTTTCGCATCGTCCATTTTCTTTATCTTTTAAAAATGTACCATTTACTGTGCCCAGCACATCTTTGTCATACTTTAGTTCAACATCAACTTGACCTTCAAATAAAGTTTGTTCTTTCATTGTTTTAATAACATTGTATAATACGTTTAATTTACTCATTATTACCCTCCTAATAGTTGGTTTTGCCAGTCGTTTTCTTAACTTAACCACAGTATATAGAGAAGGTTTAAAGCACCCATAAACGAACTATAAAAATTCTATTAACAGACATTATGAAATTCTTAAACACACTTGTTTTGGTTCAAGATGTTAAAAAAGGGTAAAAAATGAGTAGTTACTTACACCTCTAGTTAGACGACACCTTATCTTGCTAGAGGTTTTATTATGTATATAACACTTTAAAGGAGGTTATCCTTATGCTCATCAACTATTTTAGAGACTTTTTCCGCAATAACTATATTAAACCTTTTCCAGATAAAGCACTTTTCAAAAGTTTTATTTTTATGTTTTTACCCGCTGCATTCCTTATTGTTGTATGTTTGATATTTATATTTAGATTTCAAAAAGAAGCTTATATTCATGAAATGGCACAAACAGAAGTCCATCATGTTGAACTTCAACACACAATTGTAGTTGAAGAACTTAAAAACATCGTAGCGGATTTACTCTTTTTATCAGACACTTCAGAGATTAGAGGATTTACAAGTACAAATAACGACACTTATAAATCTGTAATTGAAGATAATTTCAAGTCTTTTTCTATGAGCAAACAAATATATGATCAAATTAGATTTATTGACTTAAAGGGCGACGAGCAATGTCGTGTCAATGCAGGTCCTTTTGAGCCATTTATTATTCCTCAATCAGAGTTACAAAATAAAGGGCATCGCTATTATTTTAACGATACCATCAAGCTCAATGTCGAAGAGGTTTTCATTTCTGATTTTGATTTGAATCTTGAAAACAAAAAAGTTGAAACTCCTTATAAACCAATGATCAGATTTGGAACACCAGTTATAAGTGAGGATAGTGAGAAAATAGGTGTCATTATCCTAAATTATCTTGGTGACTACTTGCTTAAACAACTTAATGCACATGAACCTGAATCATATTCTCACAATATTATGATCAATACAGAAGGATATTATATGAACGGGATCACTGAAGAATCTGAATGGGGATTTATGTTAGATCATGATTTAAGTTTTAAAAACGACTTTCCGCAGGAATGGCTTATTATTAAAAATCGAGAATCAGGACAAATCCGAACCAACAATGGTATTCTTACATTCCAAAAAATACATCCGCAACTTTTAGTTAATACTATATCTAATCCTGATACTCGATTAGCTACAAACGGACGTACATGGACTATTATTACTTGGATTCAACCTGACTCTATTAACGCTTATGGCAACTCTATAAAACCACTCTATTACATCATTGGTTCTGTAGGCCTTTTTGTAACATACTTAGTTATACTTATTATTTCTACACTTAATATGTCCCAAAAAGACTATAAAAAGCAACTCGAATTTACCAATAGTAATCTCCTCGTAGCTATGGATCGTTTAAGAGAAGCACAAGAACAACTGGTACAGTCTCGTAAATTAGCCTCTTTAGGCTCCATTGTTGCAGGTGTATCTCACGAAGTTAATACACCACTTGGTATTGGTATAACAACAGCGAGTTATCTAAAAGATACGATTAAAGATTTAGAGAAAGGTTTTACAAGTCATACTTTGACCGAGTCGAACATGAGA
>Ga0070724_10001649_pt1 | contig 13073 bp, 11 predicted proteins | sample tdDd001_FD_67278 | JGI IMG/M metagenome (GOLD analysis project Ga0070724, IMG submission 67278) | Marine sediment microbial communities from the Atlantic coast under amendment with organic carbon and nitrate - tdDd00.1 | ecosystem: Environmental > Aquatic > Marine > Coastal > Sediment | place...
TAGTATATTAATTGGCTATACATTGATACGTTCATATGATGATACTTATTGTATAGATCAATTTGCCATAGATAAGGAGTATCAAAATAGGGGCTATGGTAAAAGCTCATTCAAAATGATTTTGGATGGTTTGAGAGATGAAAGACGTTTTGAAAAGGTAACATTATGCCATTATGACAATTCTATATTAAGTCGTTTTTATGAAAATTTTGGTTTTAGATTTAGTGATATGGATGAAGATGAAATTATATTGGTTTTAGACTTGGAGAAATAAATGAAAATAAAGAGAATCAATAATTATACAGATGAACGTTTCGATCAAGAGATACTTAGACAACATGGCGCTTTTTTAGTTGATGATCATTTAAAGTGTTCATTTAGGATTATAGGAGATCATGCTGCAATCATTACTTATGACAATGGTATAGATTTGGATGCACTCATAGATGAGTTTAGGTTTTACACAGAACACATCACCAAGTTTCATCTAAGAGATATGACATTGATTAAAGATTTCGATAAAATCAAAACCTTTAAACTAAACATTAAAGATATACAACCCTCTCAGTTTGTTGTTGATGAGGATAAGGTAAATGCTATTGCTACTTTTATTGGTCATGAAAATGATCTTTATATTCCAGTTGCAAAGTTTGGAGATACTTATGTTTCCTGTGATGGGCATACAAGACTTTACTATGCTTGTAAAAACAATATGACGAGTGTAAACGCTTTTATATCAGATCCAGGGGATTATTTAGATGATTTCGCTGAAGAAGCAAGGAAGAAAGGTGTATACTCACCTCATAATTTGAAGATCATCAGTCATGCAGATTATGAAGTCGAGTGGCATGACTTCTGTGATGAGTTTTTTGAAAAGAGGACACATGGAAACGAAAATTCTACTGATTAGACATGCAGAGTCTATATATGTAAATGGTCAAGAACTTGGAAGGCCTTTATCAGAAAAGGGCATGTTAGATGCAAATCAGTTGGCATTTAAACTAAAAGATTCTAATATAGATTTTTTATATTCTAGTGATTACAAAAGGGCGGTTCAGACAGTAGAGCCATTGGCTAAGACTTTGGGTTTAGAAGTTCAAACCTCAGAATGTCTTAGAGAAAGAAAATTAAAAGCTAATTATATTAATTTAGAATATGATGATTTTATAGAGGCCGTAAGATTATCTTTTGATGATGTAAATTATGCGTTAGAAGGTGGAGAATCGGTAAGTGATGCACACTCTAGAGTAATACCATTTATTGAGAATCTACTGAACATACATCATGGTAAAACTATAGCCATTGGTAGTCATGGAAATATCATGACTATGATTCTAAAATACTATGATCCATCCTATGGCTTTGATTTTTGGTCAAAACTTAAAATGCCTGATGTTTATCTTTTGGTTTTCAATGAGAAGAGATTAAAGCATGTAGAAAGGATATCTTATGATTGAGAGTTATCCATGTTTATAACAAATCAGTCAGCAATAGGAAATGCACTTAGAAAGCTTACAACTTGTAGGCTTTTATTTGTGTTTCAAAAGTATTCATTTTGTTTCTAAACTGAAACAGTGGGTAAAACTATAGTATAAGGTTAATTAATAAAACTATTTGATATTTGACAAGTACATGACTTAAATCTAGCAGTTAATCCTCTACCAGGTAGTAAAACTTAAATCTATTATGTTTTAGGAGTTTATAATGAAATCAACCACCAGGATGATACTTATTCTTTTTATATTCTTAGCGACATTATCGATATTTTTAGTGTCAGCTAATTTAGAATATCAAAGAGAAGTAACTGCTCAGAAAGAGAACTTAAGAAATGAACTTCAGATTCTTTCTACTTATGTTAATCAATATGTAACCCAGTCCATAGAAAATGGTGTGGGTTTAATTTCATATATAAGAACTTTTCCTAACTTATCAAGAGAAGAGTTTGAATCTTATGCAATGAGATTGTATAACCCGGAAGATAGTGTCATCAGACATTATACTGTGCTCAAGGATACCACCATAACTTATGTTTATCCTTATGAAGACAATAAGGGAGCCATCGGTATAGATTTGGCTGAAGTTGAAGCACAAAGAGAAGATACTTTGAGAATTAAAGATGAAAATATCAGCATGTTTGTAGGTCCAGTAGATCTAGTTCAAGGCGGTAGAGCTTTGATCAACAGGATGCCTATTGTCATAGATGATGATTACTGGGGCCAATTGTCCCTGGTTATAAGGTATGATAAATTACTAGAGCTTTCAGGTATAGCATCTTTTAGTGAAAAAAATAAGATTCGCATCGAACAAGTACAAGGTGAATATATACCAGATAAAACATTTTATGAAAATGCAGAGATCTTTTCTTCAGATTCTATAGTTGTCAGCTTTGATGTACCTAATGGTCAATGGGAGTTAACTGTAGAACCCAAAGAGGGTTTCAATGGTTTAACCACAATATTTACTATACTAGTGGTACTGGGAATATTATTCTCTTTAATCATCAGTTATTTCTCTAATCTACTTCTGATTAATAATAAAAAACTTAATGATACTGTTCAGTTAAGAACCAATGAAATCAGTCAGGCAAATAAGGAACTTAAGGTATCTCTACATCAGTTAGAAACAACTCAAGAACAATTGGTTATGAGAGAAAAACATGCAGCACTAGGAGAGCTGGTTGCTGGTGTAGCTCATGAAATTAACACACCATTAGGTATATGTGTTACTGTAAATTCTTATGTTCAGGATAACAATAGAAAATTAAAAAATCACTTTGAATCTAATACACTAAAGAAGTCTGAACTTGTAGATAATTTTAATAGTGTTGAAGAGTCAACTGAAATTCTAGCAAGCAATTTAGAAAGAGTTTCTCAATTGGTTTATAGTTTTAAAAAGTTGGCAACAGATCAATTTTTAGATGAATATACATCCATTAATTTTAAAACTTATTTAGATTATATTTTAAAGACTATTTCTCCAACATTTAAGACAAGCAAACATAAGATTATACTAGATGTTCCGGATATAGAGTTTATGACTTTTCCAAGTGCTATCTTCCAAGTCATGACCAACCTAATTATGAATTCATATATTCATGGTTTTGAACAGATCGAGAACGGTGAAATAAAAATTCATGCAAGCGTCTACAATAACATGCTTATGATAGATTACTACGATAATGGTCAAGGTATAAAAGAGGATCTTATTGATAAAATTTATAATCCTTTCTTTACCACTAAGAGAAATGAAGGGAGTACTGGTCTAGGTATGCATATTGTTTACAATATAGTTTTCCAAAAGTTACAAGGCTCAATAGAATTGATAGATTCAAATCAGGGTGTTCACTTTGTGGTACAATTGCCTCTCAGTTTAGAATAATTAACCTCCAAAATTTTTGGAGGTTTTCTATTGGTTAAAATCCCTATTAAAATGGTATAATAATATTGAGTAAAGGATGGATAGATGAAAAAAGTGGCTATAGTTTTAATAGGATTAATTGTCTTAACAACATTTTATATGGGATTTGCTGAAGAGGAGCTGGTAAAAATACTTGTACTCAACTCTTATCATGATGGTTACTCATGGAGTGACGATACTATGCAGGGCATTAGAGATATCATAGATGAGACTTATGATATTTATGATTTGAGAGTAGAATATATGGACACTAAAAACATGACGTCTGAATCCTACTATAAAGAGTTAGTATCTATGTATAAACTTAAATATGATCCAGATGATTTTGATGTCATTATAAGTACAGATGACAACGCCTTGGCTTTTCTGATTGATTATAGAGAAGATTTGTTTAATGACACACCAGTTTTTTTCTGTGGCATCAACATTATGTCTAATTATGAACTCACTAGTTTAGACCACTTCTATGGTTTGGGTGAGAAGAATTCATTAAGAGACACTGTAGAAATAGCTTTAACTTTAAATCCTGACATTGAGAATGTTTATTTCGTGGTAGATGAATCCGTTTCAGGTAAGGCTACAAATAGAGACGCTAGAATGGATATGTTGGATTATGGAGAAAGAATAAACTTTCATATTTATGAGAACATGTCTTATGATGAGTTGTTAGATGCTGTTGCTACTTTAGATCCCGCAACAGATGTTGTGATTCAATCTGTGTTCGTAGTTGATTATGATGGTAATGACTATCCTATAGAATATACATCAAAACAATTGATGATGGTTTCACCAGTACCTGTTTACTCTTTGTATCCATTTGGATTTGGAGAGGGCAATATAGGTGGTAAATTTATAGAAGGTTATTCACAAGGCACTAGAGTTGCAGAAATTGCATTGGACTATTTGAAAACAGGTCAGGTATCAGGAGAACGATTTATAAGTGACTCAAGACACAACAGATACTTCTTCGACTATGATGCACTTAGAAAATTTGGATTAGACATCGACAAGTTACCTGAAAATCACATTGCTATTAATGATCCGCCTAATATCTATGAAAGACATAAGAACGTGATCAATGCTTTTTTTGCTATCTTTGCACTTTTAGCAGTCTATGTCTTACTTTTAAGAAGACAAGTTAAAAAGCAAACCAAGAGAATATCCACGACACAAAAGCACCTCATGGAGTCTGAAAAAATGGCTTCCTTAGGACGTCTGGTTGCTGGTATTGCTCATGAAATCAATACACCGATTGGTGTTGGGGTTTCTTTAAGTTCTTACATGAATACTGAAACCGGTAAAATTGAAAAAGATTTTCAAGCAGCTAGTTTGTCTAAGAGTCAATTAGGTGATTACATAGAACGTATGCATGAAAGTTCTGATCTTATGTCATCTACTATGAAAAGGGTATCAGAATTGGTTCAGTCCTTTAAGCAAGTTTCTGTCGATCAAAGTCATGATCAGAAACGTGAAACAGATTTATGTGAGTATATGCATGAAATCATCAGTAGTTTAAAAAGTGAGCTAAAGCACAACCATATACATGTTAATGTGCATTGTGATGAAATCCATGTCATCAATGTGCATACTGGTGCAGTGTATCAGATTATGTTGAACTTAATCATGAACTCAATCAAACATGGTTTTGATAAAAAAGAAAAGGGTCAAATAGATATCTTCATCACTTATGATAAATCATCTAGAGCAGATGGAAGCGAGCATATGGTCTATCTTACTTATAGAGATAATGGTCATGGTATGAATGATGAAACCATGAACAATATATTTGAACCTTTCTATACTACTAAGAGAGATGATGGTGGTAGTGGCCTTGGTATGCATATCGTTTATAATCTAGTCACTCAAAGATTAGATGGTCAAATAGAATGTGCGAGTGAGATAAATGAATACACAGAGTTTAAAATGTACTTCCCAATTGATAAGATTTAGCAGATTATTCTGCTATTTTTTTTAGTTTCATGGCCAAGTTAGACTAATTAAGTCCAACATAATTTCCAGCTAACATCTTGAAATCGTTTTCAGAAAACTTACTCTAATGACTAAATACATTCGTTTTTTGGTCAAATATACGCAAAAACGACGAATAATTGAACTTTTTATAGAAATGTAACAAAACTGTAACATTTATTTTTTTTGCTATTTACCCATAAAAGTAAGAAAATGTAAATATCTAATTCGACACTTACCAACATGTTGTGTGCATAGATAGCCATATAGGAGACGTGTTTAGCCAAAATGTCCGAAATGTCGAATACAACATTTTCAGTGTGTTATCAAATTGCACGGAATTTTGTCACTTTGTTAAATATTTTACATACTTTTTACCATGTAATTGGAAATTTGGCCAGATTGATTTAGGATTTGATTTCCTGTAACATAGTAGTTGGTTGAAGATGATAGGAGGAATTTTGGTTAGCGTATTAATTTTAGAAGATGAGAAGCAAATCCTTAATTACTATAAGGAGATTGTTGAAAATGCATTCAGTGAGTGCCAAGTTTTCACGGCTTCATCAGGCAAGAAAGCCTTGTCTATTGTTAAGAATCATCATATAGATTTGATGCTCTTAGACATGGAACTTGATGAAGAAAAGAAGGTCTTGGGATTAGATTATGCAAATATGATATCGTGTATACAACCTAATATTGATTACATTATCATATCAGGTTACAGTAATTATTTACAGGCAGCTGGTGATGTAGAACCTTTCTACTATTTTATGAAACCAGTGAATGAAACGTTTCTAATCAGAAAACTAATGGAATGGGACGTATTAAGAGACAGGGTCATTGAAGATGAGCAGAAGTCTATTAAGCTTGTAACGGATAATGGTATTGCAATTATACCTGTTTCACATGTATGCTATATTGAAAAAATGAATAGAAAAGTGAAAATTCGTACTCCAAATAAAGAATATGTTTGTAGAGATTCAATTAAGAATATGTTGACGAAGGTAGATAACAATTTCTATCATGTTCACCAGTCTTATATTGTAAATATGAAACATATTGAAAGTGTAGAGGCTCAAGAAGACAGAACATGGTCAATCAAGTTCAGTGGTCTAGATGAAGAGGCTGTACTCAGTCGTTACAAGGCAAAAGATTTCTTTGTAACCTTTTCGGAGTTGACTGATGCAATTAGTTAATCGAATAAAAACACTTAGACATGAAAAAGAGTTTATCAAGGGCTTATTGCAAATCTTCATCTTTGATATGCTCTTATATATTCTCTGGGTATCCTATATCCTTAGAGAAAGAGATCCAGATTTCGAGCTCTATACTGTTTTCTTATTTGCAAGTGGTCTATTGCCCATTTTAAAGCTGTTCTTATGTTTTAGATTACACCAAACCTTAAGATTTGCAGATAGGGATCGATTGAAGTCTGTGACTGATGAAATGATCCAACAAGAAAAAAAAGAAGCTAGAGAAAAACTAGATACAATAAAGAACTTATATAGACAAGGAAAGAATTCTGAAGCCATATCATATATTAATGAGTATATTGCAGACAGTCAGGCCAAACATGAGTATGTTACAGATTGTATCTGTATCAATAACATCATCGATCACTATAATAAGGTTGCAGAGTTTAGAGGCATTACATTTAAATACGATGTACCTGAAAAACTCCACGATTTGGAGTGTGGTGCGAAAATTTCTAGAAAGGCACTTAATACTTTTCTTGGTAATTTTTTAGACAATGGTGTCGAAGCCTTAATGGTAAGCTCTAAAGAACACAAGATAATATCTCTAGATATTAGATCGGGCAAAAATTTTATTATTTATAGAGTTTCAAATAATGGTAAGAAAATCAAAGATGTTGCAAAAATATTTGAACCTAGATTTTCTACAAAGGGGACTAGAAGAGGTTATGGTCTTGTTGCATCAGAGAGGGCTATAAGTTCAATCGGTGGTAGTATCAATGTAGAGTCAACGGACTATCAAACAAGTTTTGAAGTGGTGGTGAATCTATGAGAAAACTAAGATTAATTTTACTGATAATACTGATTCAATATGTGTTGATGTTTATGTCTTTAAACATATTTGAAAAGAATTACTTTGAAGGACCAGAGGGTTCTTTTAAGCTTATGTTCTTAGTACCACTTATGATACTAATGTCAATTGCTGCCTTAGGTTCTATTGTAAGTCTGGATAAGACTTTTGTAGATAATATGGTTGAAGTAGAAATGAATGCTAGAGATAAAGAACTTGAAATTTATAATGATGAGTTAGAAGTAGTCCAGCATGAGGTATTTAGAGACCTTCAGATGATTAAAGTTCTAGCAGAAAATAACCAAGAAGAAGAGATTAAGGATTATATACTATGAGATTTTATGCAAACCCAGTACTATATGCTGCAATGGTCTTTGCTATGATTTTTGTATCTGTTTCCTTAGTGCTTCAAATGACCAAGGAAAAAAAGTATATGCCTATCATGTATTGGGTAATATTTTCAGTGATAACACTGATTATGGATATCTTGGTATTTGATTATTATAAGACCAACATACGTGCTTTAATCATGTTAATATTAAATGCAATCATGTTTTATCTTATTTGCAGAAATGGTATTGTTAAAGCTATTATTAGAGGGGCAATACTCTTTGTATTAACATTAGTAACAGAGTTTTCAGCGCAGTTAATATTTATTATAATAGGTTATAATATTACAGATCATTTTGTAGAGTTTTATGTTTTAAACATTGGCTTAATTGGTATTGCATACTTAATAGCCAGAAAGTTTGATCTAAATTTAATCGATATAAATAGAATCAATATTTAAAGGCTGTCCAAGTGGGCAGCCTTCAATATTATTCTAAGTATAAATAGGGATCAACTGGAATGTCATCAATCATGATTTCAAAATGTAGATGAGGTCCAGTACTGTTACCTGTGTTACCGACAAATGCAATCTGTTCATATTGAGAAACGACTTGACCAACTGCTACATTGATTTTACTGTTATGACCATAACGGGTTTTAAAACCATTGCCATGATCGATTTCTACAAGGTATCCATATGAACCCCACCATCCAGCATATGATACAGTGCCACCATCAGATGCTCTAACACTTGTACCTGTAGGAGCAGCCATATCTATACCTCTGTGCTGTGAATTCCATCTGGGACCATAGAGGGATGTAAGTACATAATCTTCTAATGGACTTACAAAATTACCTAAGGATCCTTTTTCAGGTAGAGCTTTTGTTCCTGAAGCGATAACCGCATTAATAGGTTCTAGGACGACTTGTTCATCAATAATCTGACGGCTAACTTCTATCCCATCTACTTTTTCTAGTTGAGCACTTACTTCCATGGTACCATGACTACCATAAGAAAGAGTTTTATATGTACCTACATATAAACTATCATCTTCTACATATGTATATGACTTTTCAATCACCTCTTCGTAGCTAATGATTTCAAGAGTCTTAAGCGTGATGTCTGCTTTGGGAATCGTTACTACCAAGGCTTCTCCAACTTGCAAGTACTTCTCCCTATCTTCTAAACTAGGATTCATGTTATACAATGATTTTAAAGACATATCATGATTTTCTGCAATAGTTCCAGCGACATCACCAGCTTGAACTTCATATATGGTTGGTTTTTCATTTTTTTTGGTAATTTCACTTACGGCCTGATCAACAGGTAAAACTTCTTCTTGATTGGCAAGAGTTTTACTGGTTGTTATAGGTTCTAATACTTCAATGTTCTCAATAGAGGCCAATGAATCTATTGAAGATATTTCATTAATGACAATTTGATTGTCTTTTAAACCGATCTCTACATTTACATTATATTCTAGTAGATTTTCTATAGATGATTTTATAACTTGAATTGCTTCTTCCTCACTAGAAAGTAGCCAAGATTGGTCACCAATGGTTAATTGAATGACTTCTTCTTTATTTTCAACAAGTATTTGATCATAGATTTCTTTGATTTTGTAAACGACATCTTTTGTATCTGTTAGTCCGATTTCATTATAAATTGGAAGCTGAGTGATCATCATATTTATTTGATCATCATTTAAATGTGATAATATCCAGTCTTCATTGAGTTTATCTTCTGTATAGGCAATGGTTTGACCATTGACATTCACTTGATAAGCCGAGACTTCTTTTTCTATACTTGCATCAGAATTGCAACTGATTAAGGCTAATGACATTACGAACAGAGCAACAGTTTTTCTAGTTTTGAACATTTTTCCTCCTTGCACACATATATGATTTTAACTTTGAATTATGGCAAATATGTGACAAATGAAAAATATTTAAAGGCTGTCCAGTGGACAGCCTATGCTTATTGCTCTATTCTGATGACTCTTTTCTAGCCTATGAGCCTGGTCTGTAATTCAAAACATTTTGTTATATGCTAGATCAAAACCCAATAAGAACTGAGTTTTATTGTACTTATCAGCATAGTCATTAAGACATTGCATTTTCAAGATTTAATGGTAGAGTAATTGTAAATTTTGTACCATGATTTATTTTACTGTCACATGTGATGTTACCGTTAAGGTTTTGCTTAATGGTATTATAAACAATGTGAAGACCTAACCCTGTACCACCTTGTCCTCTCTTTGTCGTAAAGAAAGGTTCAAAGATATGTTTTAGATTTTCCTCATCTATACCTGAGCCGTAATCTTCTATGATGATAATGGCTTGATCATCTTTTTTGGAGGCATCAATGTTAATCATGCCAGCCTGATCATCATAGGCATGCATCTTTGCATTCATAAGGAGATTCATAACGACTTGATACAAAGATAGAGGTATGGTTTCAATACTTATATCTTCCTCACAGGTCATTGCTAAAGTAATGTTTGATTTTTCTAGTTCCTGATTTAAACCTTTGATGATGTTGAGTAAGAAATCATCTAAGAGAATGGTCTTTTTCTCGACATTTCTTTGTTCATTTGTGATGAGCTTGAAATTAGAGATCAAATCTATGGCCCTGTGTAAGTTGTCAGAGACCAATTGCTCACTTTCTATAGCTGAGTTAAAATATGTAGTCAAATCAGACTTCTTCAATTGATTGATTTGGAACTTCTTATTGTTTTCTATGGTTCTATCTTGTAAGTAGGTTATGATGGTCAAACATAATCCAAGGGGCGTATTGATTTCATGAGCTAGACCTGCAACCAAGTTGCCTAGAGAAGCTAGTTTTTCACTTTCAATCAACTGATTTTGTGTTTCTTTTAAATGCTGTAATGTTTTCTCAAGCTTAGCATTAGAGGTATTTAAATCTGCAGTACGCTCTTCAATACGCGCTTCTAAGTTCTTGTTCATATCTTCAATCTTACTCTTTTGGCTTAAGACCTCACTTTGTCTAGATTGTACTTCCTTAACCATAAGATCAAAGTTATGACTTATTTCATTAAACTCAAAAAAACGACTTTCTTCTATAATAAAACGGTAATTCCCTTCTCGTACAGCTTTCGTTTTCTTAACAATGGCAATTAGATTTGAGAATATGGTACTATTTAGTTTTAGACCAATAAACATGGTAATAAGTGCCATGAGTATGATAACCACACTTGAAAACACAACAAAATAGTTAAGCCTTTGATTTAACTGCTCAACGGGTTGATAGGTCGCAATGTACCAGCCAAGTTTATCAATGTAATCAGAAGTCGCATAGTATTCGTCTAAGAAAATGGTGACTCGATCAAATTCCATGCTACCACCAGAGTAATGAGGGTCTTTGGTTCTCATTCTTACATTTTCAAAGTCTGTATTCATGATATAAGTACCACTACTATCAGTCACACCCACTATAAGATTAGAACGACTTGTTGTTTCAACAAATATTTCATTAAGTCTTTCTAGGTTGATGGTGGCAATAATAACTTGGTCTTCTACTGATAGGACATAATCCATATTGATGGTGTTGGCCCCAAGCGGAATGTAAACTTTAGACCATGCCACTTGACCAGAGTTCTTAACTTGGTTGTAGATATCTTGATTGGAATAATCGAAACCAATGTAATCTGTTTCCATGTTGTAGGTTGCAGAAACAATACCTTCTTCATCTAATACTTGGATGTTTTGAATCAGTATTTGACTTTCAAGAAACTCCTCAATAAAGTCTGTATTATCACCATCTATAATGATATCTTTTATAAAGTCCATATCTCTTTCAGGTTCATAGAAAAATTGTTCAATGTTTACTTTGATATTATTGATGACTTGCTTATTATAATCAGTTGACAATCCAACAAGAAAAGATCTTGCGTAATTGACTAAAATGAATGCAATGATTAGTAAGGGGACGACGACCATTGTTGTGTTGACGATGAGCATCATTTTTTTCAGATTGAGCTTAAATTTCATGGGTCACCTATTCTTGATAAATTAGTTTTCCTTCAATAAGTTTAACGATTAAATTTTCTCTTTGGATATCACCAAATTCATTGAGTTTTAAATCAGAAATTATACCTTCTTGTACATCAAGTTCAAGGATAGCTTTTTTTAGATCTTGACCATCAAATGAATCTGCTTGTTTTAATGCTTCTGTTATAATAATACCAGCCTCATAAGCATATATGGTTGCAAATGAAGGGTTCTCATTAAAACGATCAAAATATGTCTCTTGAAATCTTTTATATGGTGCATAAGAATCATCACCTAATAGAGAAGTATATACAGTTCCATCAATAGACTGACCACCAGTTTGATGGGCATTTGCAGCCATTCCCCAATTAGAAGAATAAATATTTGTCTCTACATTGTTTCTATAAAAAACTTGTGAAGTAAGAAGGGTGTCATTTGGATTCATAACAACCATAAGACTGTCCATACCTTCATACCATAATAAAATGTCTTCTTCGAGTTCTAGAATACCTTTTTCAACAGCCTTAATGACCACTTCACCTTCAAATGTATCAGCATAACCTTCATAGACACCTTTTGCAAAGTTGGCATTGACTTGACTGTAAAGAACTAAGGTTTTTTTACTGTATTTATTGGCATAATGACCTAGTGTTTCTCCTTGCTGATAATTGGTAGGTATAACCCTAAAAAAGTTATCATCAATATTACTGAGTTCATAGGCTGACAAAGTAGGACTCATAAATATCAAATCTTCACGGCCAAAGAATTCTTCTATGGCGTTCTTTTTAGAAGATGTTTCATAACCAAAAAGAATTTTTATGTCTTGATCTATTAAGTCCTGGGTGATCTGCTTTACTTTATTGATGTCACCTTCATCATCTTTGATAATAAGTTCGATTTTATGGCCATTTATTCCACCAGCATCATTGATTTCATTGACTTTGAGAAGGAAACCATCACGCATGGAAACGCCTATATCAGAGTTGTTGCCAGATAAAGTGGTGACTACACCTATTCTAATGACTTCTTTCTCACAGCCGATTAGTGTTAAAGACAAGAGTAAAATAATAAAGATTAATTTTTTCATAGTATCACGCTCCTAAATTATTAATACCCAATGTATTCTTTTTAACGCTACAAATAGAGGGGAATTAAAATTAAAACCACCGATACTTGATGAAGTATCAGTGGTTATAGAACAATCACTTTTCAATGGGATATATTTAACTCTTTAAAGGATTCAAAGCTAATTTGAAAGGTGATTGTGTTGAACATTTTTTATATGATTTTCCATGGCTTTTATG
>Ga0070724_10001650_pt1 | contig 13068 bp, 8 predicted proteins | sample tdDd001_FD_67278 | JGI IMG/M metagenome (GOLD analysis project Ga0070724, IMG submission 67278) | Marine sediment microbial communities from the Atlantic coast under amendment with organic carbon and nitrate - tdDd00.1 | ecosystem: Environmental > Aquatic > Marine > Coastal > Sediment | place...
GATACTGCCGTTGTAACGCCAAATGTAGCGATTGTTACAAATCCTGGGGCTGAGTCTAGAAGAGGGGAGGAAGCCACGGTAGAAACTGTGCTTGCCAAGTACCGCAAAACCGTTCGCATCCAGACTCCCGGGACTGTTGACGGCGGGGATGTACTCATGGTGGGTTCACATTTTTTCATTGGTATTTCCGAGCGCACGAACAAAGAAGGGGCCGAACAACTTGGTAGCATTTTCAAGGAGTACGGAAATACCTGGACGACGGTTATAGTAGAAGAAGGCTTACATCTGAAGTCAAGTGTCAATTCTATTGGTAAAAATACTTTACTTATCACAGAGCGATTTGCAGGCCGCGACGAATTCAAAGGATACGATAAGATCATTTTAGACAAGACCGAAGAGTATGCAGGTAACACGCTTTTGATAAACGATTGCCTTATTACTCCCAAGGGATTCCCCAACACAATGAAAAAGCTTGAGGCTACGGGGCTCGATATAATTGAACTGGATGTAAGTGAGGTGCGCAAGATGGATGGCGGTCTGACTTGTATGTCTCTCAGATTTTAAGGGGCATCTCGCCGGGAAAATGAGCACATAGATTGAATGGTGAATGGGGGGATCGGGCCACAGAAATAATCTGATATAATTAATAAATATCAATAAGTTCGTGTGGCCCGACCCCAATTGACAATTGAGTTCACAAGGCCTTAAAAGGGTATTTTTTTTGGTAATGCATATTTCTGTCAATGTCCTCTCCGTATGCATCTTGCAAAGACTCTGAGGAAATAAATCTAAAACTCCCAGCCTTCTGACTTAGTTTCCATCCAGAAGTAGATTGTTTTAATTGCTGAAGAAAGGCCATTTCCGGCGTGTTATTGATAATGTTAATAATGATTTGCCGGTAGATAGAAATTATCAATTTTACATGTCAAGTATTTTAATATAATTGAGTCTCCATAGGCGCTGATAAGCGCTAAAGCGACAACTTGTTGTCGATGTTTCTTGACCATTGTGTTTATTTGGTAAAAGAAACTGGACAAATAAGGAAATGTAAAAGGGGGTGATCGTCGTGGCTAAATGGAACATATTTAAGAAACCGACATTAATGAGTTTGTCCAAAACATGTGGTTGAGCAGCAAAAATCGACCCAGTTGGGCTCGGTGAATTGCTGGAGAGACTCCCCAAAAACGAGGATACGAATCTTCTGGTGGGTTATAATACCGGTGATGATGCCGGAGTGTATCGTTTAAATGATGAATTGGCCATTGTTACCACGGCGGATTTTATTACACCACCGGTAAATGATCCGTATCTTTATGGTCAGATTGCGGCGGCAAACGCCATCAGCGATGTATATGCCATGGGTGGACGTCCGTTAACCTGTCTGAATCTAGTTAGTTTTCCCATAAAAAAGCTACCTTTGGAAACATTGCACCGGATTGTTGCTGGAGCCTTAAGCAAGATTACCGAAGCCGGCGCTGTACTCGCCGGAGGGCATTCCATTGAAGATGATGAACCCAAATTTGGTTTGGCGGTCACAGGCGTTGTTCATCCGGATAAATACTGGGCCAATAGCGGTGCTCGGACGGAAGATGTGTTGATCTTGACCAAACCCATTGGGAGTGGTGTTCTTTTTAATGCCAATATTAAAAAATGGGTTTCCAAGCAGGCCATGGAAAAATGTTTGGCAACTCTGACAACGCTCAATAAAACCACAGCCAAAGTAATGGCTGATTTCAATATCCATGCTGTAACCGATGTCACAGGTTTTGGATTGGCCGGTCATGGTTTTGAGATGGCAAGATCATCGGATGTATGCTTGGAAATACAAATAGAAGACCTCCCCCTCATGCCCGAAGCAATCGAAATGTATAAAAAGGGGATGAACACGGGTGTAAACGTTTATAACCGTCAACTCGTGGAAAAAAATACCCGTTTTGAAATCAAACTGCCCCAATGGCATCAAGAAATCGTATATGATCCCCAGACAAGTGGGGGACTGCTTGTGGCATTACCGGAAAGCCAGGGACAGGATTTACTCAAGGCGTTAAAAAAAGCAGGAGTGGGTAATTCACGGATCATAGGTCGTGTAACTGCCAAAAAGGATTCCATGTATCTTGTTTTCAAAGGGAATGGTGTCAAATCTTGAATAGCTAATAAAAGATTGACAGTAAAAAAATAGTTTCTGTAAAAGATGATATTATAGGCAGAGCATGGCTAATAATTTATTTTTAGTTTATGCGGGTTATGATCAGGGTCTATAAACCGTTATGGTAGTGGAACCTTCAGATAAGCGCGCCAGGTTTCGGTCGCTTACCTCGATACCCAGTCCCGGACCATTCAAAGGATCGGCTTCACCCCCAGAACCAAATGACACATCTTCTATTGTAACGTTTTGTTCTAACAGAAATTCATCATAAGAACCATCACAGTACACGGCATCACTGCAAAGAAGGCATAAAATCCTGCCTGCGGCAGAAAGAATGCCTGACTCACCCAGATGGCATCCGATCTGGAAAGAAATTCCGTTGTGCCTCAAATAGTCAATAACCTTCAATGAATTTCTGAGTCCTCCGCATTTGGACAATCTAACGTTTATCATTTTATAGCAACCCTCTTTGGCAATCTTTTCCATATCATCCAAAGAGCATGCCGACTCATCGGCCATCAGAACTACACCGGCTTTTTGCATAAGGTCGGCAAAATCGACAGTTTCCGGGTCGTTCGGCCTCATAGGCTGTTCAATAATCTTGATTTTGTAGTTATTTATCAAAGACACGTGTTTTAAGGCCAGATCATAATCCCAAACACAGTTTATATCAACTTTAAGATCGTAATCTTCTCCAAACATCATGCGAACAGCCTCGAGGATCTCTTTGTTTTGGTTTAAGTCTTTCCCCATTTTCAGTTTCAGCTTTTTAACTTTCATTTTTTTGATCAGCCGACACATTTCAATAATTCTTTGTTTGCCGGCAAGCGGAAGTGCTGAGCCGTAGTAAACCTTATTTGTCATAAGATCTTTGGAAAAATAGTCTATGATGTTTCTGCCCTGACTTTTTCCCAAAGCATCCAGCAACGCTGTTTCAAGAGCGCAAATCGCAGCATTGTGATCTTTTCCATGGAAAAGACCGTCGACAAAATCCCATATCTGTGAAACATCATCCAACTCCCATGGAAAATTATCCAGCTTGGTGAAGCGGGTTATACTTCGAGCTGCACTTTCCTGAGATTCTCCGGTTACAAAAGACCTTGGAGCACCTTCACCATATCCTTTGATCTCACCCTGTTCCGTAACCACTTGGGCAATGATGTTTTTGACTGAATTTCTTTTTCTCAGGGAGTGAGAAAACTCGGATGAAAACGGGAGTAAAACCGGATATACACTGATCTGATCTATTTTCATATAATGTATCCTTAAATCAATATTATTTGACGATGAGGAATGATCAGGGGGGAGTGTTCGGCAGATTCAGGGTAAATATTGTCCCCTCATTCATATCGCTTCTTACTTCGATAATCCCGCCATGATCTTGCATATGTTGATGGGCAATAAACAATCCAAGACCTGTACCATTATGTATATTACTCTTATGCTTAGTCGTAAAATAAGGGTCAAACACCTTGTCAATATGAGAAAGAGAAATCCCAGGGCCATTGTCTCTAATCTCAATATGAATAACTTCTGGTTTTCCCTTTTCGATGCAATTTTTTGTAATTAACTCGATTTTTCCGCCCTCAGGGGTAAAATCAACTGCGTTTGAAAGCAGATTTAAGATAACCTGTTTTATCTTTTCAGAATCCATCCAGACTTGCCCGATGGCCGGATCAAACCGGCGGGTCACATTGATTTTTTTTGCATTGCTCTGAGGCGAAACAAGAAGAATCATTGTATCAATCAATCCATGCAGATCATTTAACTCTATGTGTGATTCTTTTGTGTTAACCAGATCCAGAAGTTCCGTGATCAGGTTATTTACTCTTTTTGTTTCTTCCATAGCAATTTGATAGAAGTCATTTCTGAACTCATCATCGTCGTATCTACTGGGGAACATCTGAATGAAAGTCCCTATCGCTGTCATGGGATTCTTGATTTCGTGGGCCAGTCTTGCCGCCAGATTTCCTAAAAAGGAGAATTTTTCTGAACGGCTCAAGAGGACATGTGACTGCTTGAGTTCTTCCATCTGTTTGTGAAGCCTGCTGTAAAGTTTTGCATTTTCTATGGCTATGGCGATCTGGGGTGCAAAAATTTCAAGTGTTTCCCGGGTCTCTTTGGACACACCCTTTCCATCAATAGCATCCGTAGCAATAACACCGATCACCTTGGAGCGGGTGATAAGGGGAATTACATATACCGAAGTGGGCTTGCTTAGAGTTAACATAATGTTTTCTTTTCTCAAGCTTGAGCTTTTTACCTCAGGCACATACTCAGGTCGTCCGGTGTTGGTTACCCTGACCAGAATGTTACTCAAGCGATCCAGCGACACTTTGTAATTTTTTACCGCTTCAGGAATTTCACCATCAAAACCGATGCCGTGAATGTATTCAAGAGACCCTTTGTCTTCATTAACGAGCATGATCACGGCACGGTTGATCCGGCATACGTTGGAAAGAAGGTTCATGATTACTGTAAGGAGTTGTTCCAGGTCCAGCAAAGACAGAATTGCCTTGCCGGTTTCCTGTATGGCTAAGAGCTGCTTAATTTTATTGTTCAGTTCTATATTAAGCAGGTTGACTTCCTCATATTTTTTTTCGATGATCTTTTTATCTTTCTCCATTTCCGTTATGGTTTCCACGAGAACCGATTTTGATGTGAAAAACCTTGAAAAAATCTCATGAAATCTGTTTTTGAAAGGCCATTTTATATGGTATTCGCAGTATGGACTCCCATCAAAGTAACAACATCTTTCCTTAATTACTGCGGGGTTCCCTTTCCATATTTGCGGCATTGAAGCATAAACGCCTTGATTATAAAGGCATATGTTTTTTGTTACCTCCATCTTAGGATTCCAGTGTAAACGCACAACCGCGTTATTTGTTTCAAGTTCAACAAGCTCTACTCTCTTGTTTCTATTCCAGCGGTCATTTATTTTCTGGCCGTGCTTGAGCGCTTTTCTAACAGACCAAAATGCTTTGAATATAATACTCTGAGCGTAGCCCAGAGAAATGTTTTCTGTAGCATACCTGCCGATTTTATAAGCCGCCATTTCGTCATTAAGAATTGATGCCGCTCTTTTGTATAACTTTGAAATAACGCTGCAGGAAACCCAGTTGTTGGGATCTCTTAAAAAACTTTCGGGATCCTGGAGAGCATCAATGTCAGGGTCAAGATTTCCAAAAAGAGCAATGCCATCAACGTCATTATGATTTTTGACATAATCAAGGATTGCTCTGGAATTTATGCAGCTCGTTTCCTTTTCCACTTTATTAACCGTTTTTATGAGTCAAAAACTTGGTGGCGTTGCTCCCGCCCAAGGCGTAATACGGACCGGAAATGCAAAGCTTCGTCAGAATTTATAACTTTAAAATCCGGGTGTTTCTTTGACCTGACATCGATTTTTTATATTTTTCAGTTAACCCGGGCACCGATTTTTTGAAAATTGAAAGGCTTTCTCCCTGTACGTTAAATATTGACCTGTTGTTGCCTCTGAAACATTGGCCGGGTATGGCACCATCCCTTAAGGACTGAGCAGGAAGTCTGAAAAAAGGCATAATATTTAAAAGTGCATTTTTTATTTTTTGTGTGTAATTGGAAAGTTTAAAGATTTTTGTATTATAATCGAGAATTGTCTCAAAGTCCAAATTGTTCGACGGCTGTCTGACAATATTCTGCCCAAAAACACCGTCATCATCAAAAACAACATCCGGCAGAGAAACAGCAAGGTCATAAATCTTGGTTTTGGGATATACATGACATTCTCCGACCTTGAAGACATGTCCACCCGAACCTTTGTTCTTAGATAAATTTTGGGCAAAGGTAAGGCTTTCTTTAAGATCTTTTTCCGTATCCCCCGGATACCCGGCAATCATGAAAATGATCATCGGAATTTCATTGCGGGAGGCTTCTTTGAATATAGCCATGATATTTGAAATATATTTTTCATAATGAGATTTATCTTTAACCTTATTCATGCGTTTTAAAGTGCTATAACTGGCCGACTCAAAGCCAAGGGCGATAATGCCGCACACATCTGCAATGGTGGGGAGCAGGGAAGGATCGAGCACATCGCAACGACTTTCAAAATTAACTTTCATCCCCAGTGACCTCAGTAATGGAAACAGATCAAAAGATTTAAAAAGAGCATCACTGACCAGCAGGGTATGGGCATTGATCTTATCCGCCAAATTCTTCAGGTCTTTACGGATTATTTCAAGCGGCACTTTTTTTCTGTGGGGTCGTATAGATTCTTCCATGCAAAAATTACACCTATAGGCACAGCCCCTGCTGAACGCATATGGCAAAATATCGTACTCCCTGGGATGCATTAATAAATCAAGGTTGAGAAGCGATTTTTTAGCGAGATCAAACCGTTTTCCTCTCCGGGTTAAATAGGTTTGACCATTCTTTTTCCACGCAATGCCGGGGATATCTTCGGTGATCGGATTTTTTCCCGCGTGCAAAAGTTCAACGATTTTAAGTGAAGATTCTTCGCCTTCACCCAGCACAATTAAATCTACTGCCGTGGTTTTGGAAAAGATCTCTTCATAGTAAATGGTCGGGAAATACCCTCCTAAAAAGATGAAGATATCCGGATCCAAGGCCTTGATACTATTACACAGATCGATGACTTCCTCTGCCTGGGAAATCGCTGTGCATGAGATGCCCACACCCTTTGGTTTTATTTGCGACAGGTCTTCTAAGAATTCCCGGTAGATATGTTCTTTTCCTTCTTTGCTAAGGGGCAAACCATAGTCCATGGGCATGGAGATTACCTTAATTTCTAAATCGGGAATGTTAAACTTAACAAAGCTAGCGATCTCCATGATGGGCAATGGATAAGCGGGAACATACAGCCCTGTATTTTTTGAAATCGGTTCGACAAATAAAAACATTGTAAAATCCTATGGTATAATTCAGGGTATCTGACATCAGGCTCAAACAAGGGAAGGTTCAAGCACAGGAATCGATACCGGTGTTTCTGCTGCAACGTCAGCGTCAAAAGGTGTAAACATATCCAATGCCTGATATTTTTTCCACTGATACCATTCTTCGGGAAATTTGTATATATAATGTTCCATAAATTTCAGCACCACCGCTCCGATAGACATATCCATGGATCGCTGATACCGTTTTGTCATTTCTTCCCAAGAAGATGTTATAAATTTATATCGATGTCGGGAATCTCTGTGCATAGCTCCAAAAACAATAGGAGCTTTACATCTTTTTGATAGAATATTGATGGTTTTGTCCATATGAATATGTTTTCCCAGAAAATCTATTTTATTATGACGACAGGGCTTCCACTCATCTATCTCGTCACATTGGGTTATCACAACCCGATTTTCTTTTAGATTGCCACGAATCGCTTTCATGATATTTGGTGTCTTGTCCGGATCAATAAATCTGGCTGAAACTTCATCAGCACGTTGATTTGATATTTCCCGCAGACGGTTTGACGAAAATTTCACTACAACTGTTACAGGGTAATTATTTAAAGCCAGATAACCTGGAATGAATTCGACCCCCCCGAGATGTCCGGTGATTAAAAGAACACCCTTGCCTTTGCTAAGTGCTTGATTTATAGAGGTTATACCTTGATTTTCTATGTGTGTTCGGAAAAAGGCTTTCCATGTTTCAGTAGTGGAATAGGCGTTAAAAAATTTTTCGTAGTAATGATATAATATGCCTCGAAAAACGTCTTTTGTAATAGATTTTATTTCAGAGCTGTTTTTATGGTCTATAAAAACCGTTTTAACAGCCTTTTTGATTTTCCATTTTTCTTTTCTGTTAAAGAAAAAATATAATTTCCCCAGAATACTCATGTAATGGAGGGTCATTTTCCACCCCAGCATCCTGCACGTAAAAATGTTAAATCGCCCTTGCAGAAAAGAACTTAATTTAATCTTCATGGCAATATCTCCTTTGTGTTTTTGGAATTTTTCTTCGTTGAGTTTTAAATTAGGAAATACTTGATAACATTAAGATAGAGCACTATTTGTTTATGTGCTTGTATTTTGTTCAAAAAACATGCCAAAACATGCCCGGTAGAAGGGATCGGGGTTTGATCAAAACTATGATGAGATAGAATTTGTCGTAGAATTTTTTGAAAATCCCTGTTTAACAGGATGTCACATGGATATGAATATATTTAAAAAAAGTTGTAAAAAAAAGTAATAATCATAATATACGGAGTACATTGATGGAGAATGGTTAGTGGGTATGCACAGAAAAATGTGCATCGTGCACATTTTTCTGTGCATATTCTTTGATTGACGAAATCAAGATTTTATGATGATGTATTTTTTTAATGATTTTTACATAGAATTAACCATAACATAATAGTAACTTACCATAGTCTGTTGCAGGCGAGCTCAAAAACCATGGCACACAGTTTGCTTGTTGTGCGATTGTTTTAGATTTTCAAGCACTGGGTATAGCCGTTTACAGACAGGACGGCTGTATTGAAAAGAAAGCGTATTGGATATGAAAAAAAATCATACGATTCTTGTTGTTGATGATGAAAATGGCGTTCGTCAGTCGTTTAACATGGTTTTAAAGGATGATTATAATGTGCTTCTGGCTGATACGGGAAAGCAAGCAATTGATGTTTTTATAAAAAATAAAGTCGATCTGATTCTGCTCGACATCCTTTTGCCGGATACCGAAGGTCTCAACCTTCTTGAAAAATTCAAGGAAGCAGATCCTAATACAGAAATAATAATGGTAACAGCGGTTAATGAAGTTCAAACGGCGGTAAAAGCGATTAAACTGGGGGCTTATGAATATATCATTAAACCTTTCGTGGTGGATGATGTTTTAACTGTAATCAAGCGGGCCATGGAAAAACGAGGCCTTGTAAGAGAGGTTGCCTATCTAAAGGATGAACTTGAGCGTTATCATTCTTTTGAAAAGATGGTTGGCAAAGATGAAAAAATGAGAAAAATATTTGAATTGATATCGATTGTTTCTCAAAGTGATGGGGCCGTACTTATACAGGGGGAGAGCGGTACAGGTAAGGAACTGGTTGCCAGAGCCATTCATAACCGGGGATTGAGGCATAAGGATCCGTTTGTGGTCATTAATTGTTCTGCCATACCGGCAACCCTGATGGAGAGTAAAATCTTCGGTCACAACAGGGGTGCGTTTACCGGAGCCACCCATACCCATGTCGGCAAGCTGGAAATTGCAGATAAGGGGACGGTCTTTTTGGATGATATCGATTCTCTGGATATCAATATGCAGGCTAAGCTTCTAAGAATTATTCAGGAAAAAGAATTTGAAAGACTCGGCAGTACCAAGGTTATCAAGGTCGATGTCAGGTTTGTGGCATCTTCGAATAAAGACCTCAGAGACTTGATTTCACGTGAACAATTTCGTGAAGATCTCTATTATAGGTTGGCTGTTTTTCCCATAAAACTGCCCTTCTTAAGAGAAAGAAACGGTGACATCCCGTTGCTGTTGAACCACTTTTTGGAGTTGAATTCCATGAACACCGGAAAACCTCCCAAAAAATTTTCCGAAGAGGCTGTTAAAATATTAATGGAATATGATTGGCCGGGAAATGTCAGAGAGCTTCAGAACCTGGTTGAAAGATTGTTTGCCATTACAAAAGGTTCTGTGATTCATCTTAAAGATATTTCCACTTTGAATATCGGTAAAAGGGGAATTAAAGATATGACCCTTAAACAAGCCGTGAGTGCATTTGAGAAAAATTACATTTTCGAGATCCTTGAAAGCGTTAAAGGGAATAGAAAAAAAGCGGCAGAGAGACTCGGAATACATCGTAATACTCTTTTGTCCAAAACAATCGAATTAGGCCTGAATACAAATAAATAAACATATCGTAAAGTCTATAAAAAAACCTCCTCCATTTCACATCTTTTTTTTATTTGTCCTTGACATGAATTTGCAAAATGTTTATAGGATTCCTCTTGAATGTGATTTTCCTGATATCTATTTTTCTCATGTAGCCGTCGGTTAACTAATAAATATTTATAGATGATTTTGATATCGTTGGATTTTGATCTAAGCTAAAAAAGAAAATCCGGAGCGGTCCCTGGTATGAGGCTGAATAATCTACTGGCGCAAAGAAAAACTGCAATTATTAAAAAGTGGTTTGCTTTGGCGATTGAAACTTATCCTTCCGACACCGCATCATTTCTAAAGAGACAGAAAGATCCTTTTGCCAACCCTGTTGGAAGAACCATTTTCCGAGGATTGGAAGCATTGTTTGATGAACTTCTTAAGGAAATGGACTATGAAACCATAACTTCCTTCCTCGATCCTATCATCAGGGTCAGAGCTATTCAGAACTTCTCCTCTTCACAAGCCGTAAGTTTCATCTTTCTGTTAAAAAAGGCCATTAGAGAAGATACAAAAAAAGAGGTTTCCGAAGAACAGCTTTTTAACGAACTTCTGTTGTTCGAGTCAAAAATCGATCAATTGGTCCTGATTGCGTTTAACCTTTATATGCAATGCAAGGAAAAGATTTACGACCTCAAAGCCAATGAGATGAGAAACTCAACTTATAAGGCTTTTAAGAGGGCGGGTTTGGTGAGTGAGATACCGGCAGACACACCGGATCTGGAACCTAATATTAATATTTGTAAGGAGGCTTCAAACAACACTTAGGATTGCGAAAAATCTATCGAGGTTTATTGTTATATAGCAGTCTGAAAAGAATTTGGATAAATTTAAAAGTGTTGTCTTGGGGTCATAGAGTGAGGTAATGGTATAATGAATATAAGTTACATGTATTCCCTCATAGCGGTTATTGTTCTATTTCTGCTCGCCTATGTGGGCGTTATGTTACCAGGAGGTGAGTATTTATTCGGTCTTTTAATACCTTTTGCGGCCGTAATCACTTTCATAGTGGGCTTTACCTACCGTGTCGTAGGTTGGGCGCGTTCACCGGTGCCATTTCGTATTCCCACAACCTGCGGCCAGCAAAAGTCTTTCCCATGGATCGAATCTGCCCGCATAGACAACCCGACCACCACCGGCGGAGTTATAGCGCGGATGTTTCTGGAAATAGTCTTTTTCCGGTCATTATTCAGAAATACAAAATGTGAATTAAAAGAAGGAGATAAGCTTTCCTATCAGTGGGAAATATGGCTGTGGGCTGGCTCGCTGGCATTTCACTGGGCCTTTTTTACCGTTCTGTTCAGGCACTTGCGATTCTTTCTTGAACCGGTACCGGCCTGTCTCCAGATCCTGGAAAAGCTGGATGGATTTCTACAAATCGGCCTGCCGGGACTTATGTTGTCGGGCGTTGTCCTGCTGGCCGCCGCCGCTTTCTTGTTTTTAAGAAGACTTTTTATATCCCAGGTTAGATATATTTCCCTGGCTTCGGACTATTTTCCGCTTTTTCTGATTATGGGCATCGCTTTTACCGGCATCCTGATGCGTTATTTCACAAAAACGGATATTGTAGGCATCAAAGAGTTTACCATGGGATTGCTTACGCTCAAACCCCATATCCCTGAAGGTGTCGGCGGTATTTTTTATGTACACCTGTTTTTTGTAAGCGTTCTTTTGGCCTATTTCCCCTTCAGCAAACTCATGCATCTGGGAGGGATTTTTATGAGCCCCACCAGGAATTTGGCCAACAATAGCCGCGTCAAAAGACATCTTAACCCGTGGAATTACTCTGTCGATGTCCATACCTACCATCACTATGAAGACGACTTCAGGGAAAAAATGGTCGAAGCCGGATTGCCGGTGGAAAAAGAGTTAGAGCCGGAACTGCCGGAAGAACCAGAGAAACCAGAAGAACCAGAGGAAAAGGAGTAAATAATGTCAGACGTTCCAAACCCGGAAGAACTGTTAACAAACATAGCACCTAAGCCGCCCGCTACGGGATGGATGGATACCCCTGCCGAGATTAAAAAGGGAATATATTGCTATGCTGCGAATCCGAAAAGCGTTGAAACTCTCAGCCTTCCTCATGCGCGACAGTGGAACCCGGCCGAAGAGGACTGGAATCTGCCTGAAAACTGGAAGGAGATAATTACTGAAGGTTTCAGGGAGCGGCTCGACCGCTTTCGCTCCATCAAAGTTTTCATGGACATCTGTGTGCGCTGCGGGGCCTGTGCCGACAAATGTCATTTCTTTATCGGGTCGGGTGATCCCAAAAACATGCCGGTCCTGCGGGCCGAACTTTTGCGTTCGGTCTATAGAAACGATTTTACGGCCGCCGGCAGGATTATCGGGTCCCTGGGCCAAAAATTCAAAAAGAGCATCGGTGCCAGAGAACTGACGTTGGATGTTTTAAAAGAGTGGTGGTATTATCTCTTCCAGTGTTCGGAGTGCCGGCGCTGTTCGGTGTTCTGCCCATACGGTATCGACACTGCGGAGATCACCATCATGGGCCGCGAGCTTTTGAATCTCATCGGCCTTAATATAGACTGGATCGCCACCCCTGTGGCCAATTGCTACCGGACCGGGAACCATCTTGGAATTCAGCCCCATGCTTACAAGGATATGATGGACTTCTTTACCGATGAAATCGAAGATATAACCGGCGTTCGGGTAAACCCCAGTTTCAACAGAAAGGGCGCCGATATCCTTTTCATCACCCCCTCCGGTGATGTCTTTGCCGACCCCGGGACGTTTACCTGTGTGGGTTACATGATGCTGTTTCATTACCTGCAGGAGAAATACGGTTTTGATATCACCTGGAGCACTTACGCTTCCGAGGGCGGTAACTTCGGTTTTTTTACCTCCCACGAGACCATGAAGCGGCTGAATGCTAAAATGTTCGCCGAAGCCAAAAGGCTGGGCGTAAAATGGATTCTGGGTGGAGAGTGCGGTCATATGTGGCGGGTTATCAACCAGTATATGGATACAATGAACGGACCTGCCGATTTTCTAGAGGAACCGGTATCGCCCATTACAGGAACCAAATTCGAGAA
>Ga0070724_10001657_pt1 | contig 13030 bp, 11 predicted proteins | sample tdDd001_FD_67278 | JGI IMG/M metagenome (GOLD analysis project Ga0070724, IMG submission 67278) | Marine sediment microbial communities from the Atlantic coast under amendment with organic carbon and nitrate - tdDd00.1 | ecosystem: Environmental > Aquatic > Marine > Coastal > Sediment | place...
CGGCCGCACAACACGACCATTCAGCAGATACCCTTTCTGCACCACGGCTACCACGCTGTTCGGCTCGGCATCCGGCGCAGGCACCATGGACATGGCCTCGTGATGCTGGGGATCGAACGGTTCGCCCACCGGGTTGATCTGCTCAACGTTGAATTTCTTCAGGCTGGACATGAAAAGACTCAGGGTCATTTCCACGCCTTCACGAATTGAGGCAACCAGTTCGCCGGACTCATCATGCCCCTCGGTACTCTCGACCGCCTTCTCAAGGCTGTCAGCTACCGGCAGCAGCTCCTTGACGAACTTTTCCAGGGCAAACTTGTGCGCCTTCTCAACGTCGATCTCGGCCCGACGGCGCACGTTCTGCATTTCCGCCTGGGAGCGCAGCATCTGTTCCTGGAATTCCTGAACCTGAGCCTGGAGCGCTTCCACTTCGGAGGTTTCGTTGTCGCCGGCTTCGCCTTCAGCGGCCTGGGCCTCCTCTTTCGCAGCCTCGAGGGCTTCGTTCAGTTCCTCGTGCTCGTTGCGGTTCTCGTCAGTGCTCATGGCTACTCCTGCTTCATCTAAAGCGGCCCGCTGTCAGTGGCCGGTTAAACATGGGCTCCGGCCGCCTCGAGCCGGAAAATGTCGTTGCGAACGGATATGGGGCCCGCTCTCCAGGTTTCAACCACCAAAGCCTGCAATCCTGAAGAAAATACCTGCCTCAGGTTTGCAAACCACAAAAACCCTGTATATATTCACAGTCACTGTATACATCCACAGTGTTTTGCCGGTTTCAGGAACAACGCGGAGGTTATCTGCATGCTGACTCAACTTACGGTTTCCAATTACGCCATCGCTGAACGGGTGGAACTCCAGTTCAGCAAGGGCATGACCGCATTGACCGGCGAGACCGGCGCCGGAAAATCCATCGTTCTGGACGCCCTCGGCCTGGCCATGGGTGGCAGAGCCGATGCCGGCGCCGTCCGGCATGGCGCCAAACGCGCCGACATCACAGCGACCTTCGACGTATCCGGCATTCCTGAGGCAACCGAATGGTTGGCAGAACACGAGCTGGATGACGACAACGATTGCATCCTGCGCCGGGTCATCAGCAAGGATGGCCGCTCCCGCGCCTACATCAATGGCCAACCCTGCCCCCTGAACCACCTCAAGGAGCTTGGCGGTGTGTTGATGGATATTCACAGCCAGCACCAGCACCAGTCTCTTTTGCGCAAGGAAACCCACCGCAAGCTGGTGGACGAGTTCGCTGGCGTTGAAACCCTGGCCACTGAAACACGGGAAGCCTGGAAATCCTGGAACCAGATCCGCCAGCGGCTGACCGAACGCCAGCAGAATGCTGATGAAGCAGAGGCCAAACTCCAGCTTTTGCGGTATCAGGTGGAAGAACTGGATCGTCTGGCCCTGGAAGCGGGCGAGCAGGAAAACCTGGAACAGGAGCAGGCCCAGCTCAGCCAGGCAGATACGGTTCTGCACAACAGCCATCAGGCCGCCCTGCTTTGCACCGAGGATGAAACCAGCGCAGTGGATCTGGTGCGCCAGGCGTTACAGCAGCTGGAGCAGCTTCCGGTGGATGTTCCCGCACTGGCAGACACGATCCAGATGCTGAACGAAGCGCAGATCCAGATCAGTGAGGCCGGCGACAACCTTCGCCATTTCGTCGAGGACTACGAGGCCGATCCCGCTCGACTGGCGGAAGTGGAAGAACGGCTGAGCGCCATCTACCAGATGGCCCGCAAACACCGGATCACACCGGAAGAATTACCGGAACTGCATCAGCGCCTGAGTGCCGAGCTGGCCGAGCTGGACGGTGGCGAAGGCAGCCTGGAGCAGCTGGCCGCAGAGCTGGACAGCCAGCGCGGACGCTTCGATGAACTGGCGGCGGAGCTGTCAGAGGCCCGTGCCAGGGCCGCCGCCGAACTGGATCAGCGGGTCGCAGCGGAGCTCGCCCAGTTGAGCATGCCCAACATGCAGTTCATTACTCACCTGAACCGCAGTAACGGTGGGGAGCCGGCGCCCCACGGACTGGAAGAGATTGAATTCCTGGTCAGCGCCAACCCGGGGCAGCCTGCGCGGCCACTGGCCAAAGTAGCCTCCGGCGGCGAACTGTCGCGGATCAGCCTTGCCATCCAGGTGGTGGTTGCCCAGACATCAACCACCCCCACACTGGTCTTCGATGAAGTGGATGTCGGCATTGGCGGCGGCACGGCCGAGGTGGTTGGCCGACTGTTACGGACTCTTGGCGGCAACGGGCAGGTGCTCTGCGTCACCCACCTGCCGCAAGTGGCGGCCCAGTGTCATCAGCACCTGTTTGTCAGCAAGTTCACCGAGCAGGATGCCACCTTCTCGAAAATCGAGACGCTGGACGATCAGGGCAGAATCAGTGAAGTGGCGAGAATGCTGGGAGGCGTGGACATGACCGAACATACGATCGCTCATGCCAGGGAAATGTTTTCAAAGGGGCAGGCAACCCATCACTGAACTGCGAGCAACGCTCCACTACCCCTCTCGATCCTGAGAGCTGTTGGGGCGGGCCAAAAACCCGCCCTTTTTTTCGTTCCCTCAGCCAACGGCCCGAGCCAGGCTCAGGACTTGATAGGCTTTACGTACAGAATCAGGCTGTGGTCGACGATTTCGTAACCGTGCTCTTCGGCAATCTTCTTCTGTCGCTCTTCAATGACCTCGTCGACAAACTCGACTACCTCACCCGTCTGGGTGCACACCATATGGTCGTGGTGGTCGTCGCCGGCCATCTCGAACACGGCATGGCCGCCCTCAAAATTGTGGCGCAGTACCAGCCCTGCTGCTTCAAACTGCGTCAGCACCCGGTAGACTGTTGCCAGCCCCACGTCATCGCCTTGCTCCAGAAGCTTCTTGTATACATCTTCGGCACTGAGGTGATGTTCCTCCGCGGTCTCCAGAATATTGAAGATTTTGACCCGCGGCAGAGTCACTTTCAGACCGACTTTTCGTAATTCGGCGTTTTCGGATGACATGTTACTATTCACTCTTTGGTGTGCCTCACGGCTTCCGGTATGATGAAGCCGCCATTGAACGGTTAACCCGTGTCACACCTGCCTCTGGCAGGCGATTTCAAGATAGAGGATTTCCCCCGGCGATGCAAAAGCTCACAGCTCTCATTCTCACTTTCGTTCTATCCGGTTGCGTTTTTCCGGGCGTCTACAAAATCAACGTCCAGCAGGGGAACATCGTTACCGATGAGGAGCTGACGCAGCTGACCGAGGGCATGCCACGCAGCCAGGTGCACGCCGTGATGGGAACACCGCTCATGCTCAACCCGGTTGACCCCTCCCGCGAATACTACGTGTATACCTTCCAGAGAGAAGGCGGGGACATCCAGGAGCAGCGCATCATCGTGTACTACGAAGAAGACCAGTACGCCTATTACGAGGCTCAACTGCTGGAAGAAACGCCGGCCTACTGAGCCTGATCTTTCTTTTTCGCCCGATTCAGTCGCGCCTGCTTCGGATCGATCTTCAGCGGGCGATACAGCTCCACCCGGTCACCCTCACGCAGTTCATGGGCGGCCGGGTCCTTGATCACCTTCCCAAACACGCCCATATCAATCGTATCCGGATCGATCTCCGGAAAAATATCGCTGATCCCGGACAGCTTGGCCGCCTCCAGGGCGGTCGTGCCCTCGGGCACATTCACTGGCACAATCTCCTGCCGGTCAGGCCGGGCATAGGCCACTTCCACCTGAATCATGCACCCTCCTTCCGGTAAAGCTCATCAGCGCGCCGGCAAAAGGCATCCACCATCGTATTGGCCGCCTGACTGAATACCGGCCCGAAGGTCATCCTTGAAAGCGATCCGGAGAATTCGAACTCCAGGGTCAGGATCACCTTGCAGGCGTTTTCATCCAGGGATTTGAAATGCCAGCGACCAGTCAGGTTGCGAAAAGGGCCATCCACCAGGTTCATCTCGATCGCCTCCGGCATCAGAAGCTGATTCCGGGTCGTGAGCGTATGCCGCACCCCACCCTTGGCAATTTCAAGCGACGCTGTCACCTGCTCGGGCTGGCGCTCATGAATCTCCGCGCCGGCGCACCAGGGGAGAAACTCCGGGTAACGGGCGATGTCATTCACCAGGTGAAACATGCGCTCGGCGGAGTGCATAACCAAAGCTGTTTTATCAATCTGATGGGGCATTGGAACCGGTTGTCCTGCTTGCAAACACGCTGTGAAAAGGTTGCAGACTTCTGGAAAGGAAGACAGCCTCAATCACACGCTATCATAAAGGATATCGTCCTGTTTTGGGGCTTTTTCGCCTGACTTACCACCATTTTCCTCCACCCCCGGCGACTTCTGATCTGACGCGGGCGCGGTCTTCTCGGCCTCGGCGGCTTTCTCCTCCGGCTCGGCCGGCGTAGCGGCAAAAGGCCGATCTCCCGCTGGCACTTCCCCGCCTTCCGAGACCATGGCAGCGGGCTGATCGCACCAGGCTGCAACATTGCCGTTGCTGCACAGGTTAGCCAGTGAAAAGGCCGTGTACTGGATCCCTATCCAGGCAACCACGAGGGGCAGCACCAGGCGCATCACCCAGAACCAGATGCCGGCGAACAGTTTTGGCGTTGCGCCGAGCATGGTACCCGAAAGGTGTCGGGTCAGGCACCAGCCGGTAAACAGCGCAATCAAGATGGCCACGAGCGGAATCAGCAGGCCACCGGTGATCAGCTCCAGCCAGCGGAACATGGTGGCGCCGCCCATCCGCTCCTCGGCCCAGACATTAAACGACAGCAGAGACGCGAGCCCCGCCAGCCACACCGACAGACCAATCAGCAGCACCGAAAGCGCCCTGGGCGCCCCGGTCCACTCACGGAACCAGCCCACGATGGGCTCCAGCAGATTCAGGGATGTGGTCCAGACAATCAGCACCACCAGCAGAAAAACAGCGGCGATCACGAACTGGCTCGCGGGCAACTGGGCCAGCGTGACCGGCATGGAAACAAAGAGCAGGCTGAAGCCCCGTTCACCGTCAAAGCTGTTGCCGTCTGTTGCGATCGCGAAGATCATCAGGCCAGCCAGAATCGCCACCAGGGTATCCATCAGCACCACGGCCAGAATCGAACGCTTCAGACGGGTTTGAGGCGTGGTGTACGAGCCCAGTATCGCCCAGACACCCATACCGAGCCCGAGCGTAAAAAAGGCATGAAACAATGCGGCTTTCAGGCTTTCCCAGGAAAGGTCCTCGGGATGCATGGCGAGAATGTGGTTGATGGCCCCGTCGATCCGACCATGCCAGGCAGCCAGGGCAAACAGCACGAGCATCAGCACCAGGGCGCCCGGCACAACCACCCTCAGGGCCCTTTCCAGCCCTCTCACTACACCCTGCGCCGAGACCCAGAGCACCAGCAGCAGAAAGAAGATATGCCAGCCCATGAATACCCGGTACTGCCTGGGGTCGGACACCAGCCCCGCCAGAATCCCGGTTGCCTCTGCCTCACCGGCGCCGGAGAAACGGCCAAGTGCGCCGAAGAACACGTAAGCCAGAGCAATGGATCCGAAGACTGCCGTAAAAGAAAGCACCAGAAAGGCGGCCAGTATGCTGAGCCGGCCAACCGCCATCCAGGCCCGAGACTGCCTGGCACTGCGGATCAGCCCGTCCATGGCCAATACAATGCCGTGCCGGGAATACCGACCAACAGCTGCTTCAGTCACCATCAATGGCAGGGTCACCAGCAGCAGACAGGCGAGGTAAAGCAGGATGAACAGGCCACCACCATGCAGACTGGCCAAATACGGGAACTGCCACAGGTTGGCAAGACCCACGGTAGCGCCCACCGCGGCCCAGAAGAAGGTTGATTTTCGGGTAAAGGACCCGATATGTGTCTGATACGGCGTAGGCATTCGCGTCCCTGAGGCCACTCAACAGGTCGGGGAGAAAGTCTGGGCCAGTATTGTAGCTGAAGGATCCCGTCGCGCACGAACCAGACACCGCCACAACGCCGAATTCGTGACCGGTCCGCCACTGTTGGGCTACAATGCGCCTTTTTCCGGCTGCAGCAACGCCGGTCCGTTCATTCGTCCGACCCCGGATTCATCGATTCATGAGCAAGAAAAAACCCGGAACGCCGAGCAATACCATTGCGCTGAACAAAAAGGCGAAGCACGAGTATCACATTGAGGAACGCTTTGAAGCGGGTCTCTCGCTGCTGGGCTGGGAAGTTAAGTCCCTGCGTGCGGGCAAGGCCCAGCTGGTGGACGCCTATGTGCTGCTCAAGGACGGCGAAGCCTGGTTGCTCGGCTCTCACATTACCCCGTTGATTGCGGCGTCCACCCACGTGATCGCAGACCCGACGCGCACGCGCAAGCTCCTGCTTCACGCCAAGGAAATTGCCAAGATCGTTGGCAAGGTCAACCAGGCCGGCTACACCTGCATTCCGCTGGCGTTGTACTGGAAAAACAACAAGGTCAAATGCGAAATCGCCCTGGTAAAAGGCAAGAAGCTGTTCGACAAGCGCGCCACCGAGAAAGAACGCGACTGGAACCGCCAGAAGCAACGCATCCTGCGCGAAACCAACGTTTGATCCTGCCCGCCACCAATTAACAAATACCTGACGCCGGTCATGACCGGCGTGAACGGGTATGTCGCATACTCACTCTCTTTGTTCAGAATTCCATCGGGCCTATACTCGGGAACTCTGGTGCATGGCAAAGGGAGCCGCTTATGTCACCCAAACAGATACCAATGTCCGCCGTAGACCGCGCCTGGCTACGCATGGACTCGCCCCAGAACCCCATGATGATCTGCGGGGTATGGACACTGGAACGCCCCGTATCGATGAACCGCCTCAGGCACACGCTCGAGGAGCGGTTTCTCTGCTTCAACCGGTTCCGGCAACGGGTGATCGACACTGGCGACCGGGCGTACTGGCAGGACGATCCCCTGTTCGACCTGGACAACCATCTGCACCGCATCGCCCTGCCGGGCAAGGCCGATAAGGCAGAGCTCCAGAAGCTGGTCAGTGACATGAACAGCACGTCGCTGGATTTCCGGCAACCGCTCTGGCAAATGCACTACATCGACAATTACGGGGACGGCGGCGCACTACTCATCCGCATTCACCACTGCATCGCCGATGGCATCTCGCTGGTTCGTGTGATGCTGTCACTGACTGACAAAACACCGGAACCCAGGCTGGGCAAAGTGGCCCGCAAGCGTCGCTCCAAACCCGGCAGCAAATCGGCCATTCAGAACTTCCTGCACCGTGCCGTGGACAGCGCGCAGACAGCTACCAACCAGGCCAGACTGTTTATCCAGTCCGTCCGTGAGGAGCCCAACTACCCGTTAAAACTGGCCACCACCGCCAGCGGTGTCGCCCTTGACCTCCTGAAACTTGGCCTGGCGCCCGGCGAACCTAAAACCGGACTGAAAGAGCCGTTATCCGGGCGCAAGCAAGTGGCCTGGGCCGATCCCCTCGACCTTGCCGAAGTAAAGGCCTGCGCCAAGGCTCTGGGGGGCACCATCAACGATGCCCTCCTTTGCACGGTCACGGGCGCCTTACAGAGACATTTTGCCGCCCACAAGGAAACCATCCCCGAGTGCGGCATTCGGGTCGCCGTACCGTTCAATCTGCGGCCTCTTGATCAGCCCATCGAAACCCTCGGCAACAAGTTCGGGCTCGTACTGGTTACCCTGCCGGTGGAAGTGAGAGACCCGCTCATGTGCTTCCGCCAGGTGCAGGAGAACATGAACCGGCTCAAACGGTCCTATCAGGCCCAGGTTACCTACAGCCTGCTTGATATCTTCGGGCGCGGCCCCGATGTTATTGAACGAAGGGCCCTGGATCTGCTCAGCAACAAGGCCTCGGCGGTACTGACCAACGTGCCCGGCCCGAAAGAGCCTCTGTATCTGGCAGGCAGCAAGCTGACACAGCCCATGTTCTGGGTTCCCCAGAGCGGCAGCATCGGTATCGGCATGAGTATTCTCAGTTATGCCGGCACCGTGCAATTCGGTATCACCGTGGACAAGGCGATTCACGCGGATCCCGACGCCGTGATGGGCTACTTCCGGGAAAGCTTCGAGGCCCTTAGCCATGCGGCCCTGGCAGGCCGCCATGACGCCGTTGAACGCAAGGCCAGCTAGGGTTCTAGGTACATCTACAGCCCCGAAAGCACAAAACTGCAACAAAGAAACCTTGAAGTCCGGCAAACCGGACACATATACTGGAGGTAAGGGGACGACATGGCTTCGACGCCGGTGGCGAACCCTTGAGTGCATGTCGAGATGGCAGCCAATCTCGTTAATCCAAAGCTGCAACGCAATAGTCGCAAACGACGAAAACTACGCACTAGCAGCGTAAGCTGCTAGTCGTCCTGACCGGGTCGCCCGTAGCCCGGAAGCAACATCTCAGGACGTCATCGCTTACGGGATGCTCCGTTTTCCAGAGTTCACTGGCTAACGGCTAAGATCTAAAGAACTCGGTTCTTGCACCCTGGCTCTCGGGTCGCTTGAACTTAAATCAATAGAGAGACGCTAAACATGTAGACCTCAAGGCTGAGTACTGGCGGACGCGGGTTCAATTCCCGCCGTCTCCACCAAACAACCAAGAGAAAGCCCCTGATTTCAGGGGCTTTTTTTTTGCTGTCAAATGTGTAACGACACGGAGTGTCCACCAAATGTCCACAAGTAACGGTTTTAAAGCAAAGGCCAAAACAGTTTTGCACTTGATCGGCGGACCAATGGAGCCCGAGAAAAGCTTTGCTAGCACGTGGGCATTCCGTCTGTCTGTCTCAATACCCCCAGCGATAGCAGTGTTCCTAGTTGTCACAAGCTCAATTGTGAGCGGCTTAAAGCCCTGCCTTTCTGCCGAAGGTTTTCAGTTCTTTTACGATCATTTCAAGCTACCTATAGGAATCTTCTCTCTAGCTATTCCCCTAGGAGCTTTAGTGGCCGCACACCACCGATCCCTACAGACTTCAAAGCAAATCGAGAAACAGGAAGCTCAAAATATTTTTGGGAATCATCTCGAACATAAGAAAAGTTTCCGAGAGTTTATGGAAGAAATAAAGCCTCTCGACAGATTCGAGTGTTGGAACTCATGGCAAATATATGAAGCATTGTTCCCTAATGCGAGCGAAGGGCGTTTAGACGCAAAGGAAGATGCGAAAGACTTAATTTTAGCCGCCACAGGATTCTACAAAAATTTAGAGGCTATAATAAATCGCGCTTATGATGGACGTTCAAATTTGAGCGCCATCGATGACATTCCATTTTTAACAGCATCAATTCACACAAACATCTATAACCTTTCAGGAATTGAACTTAGCCTTAAACCGATTAACCCTCCAGAGTATATCTATTTTAAGGAAATATCAGATGAGATCCACGAAGCATGCAATGGATTAATATCATGCGCTAACTTTCAAAACAGGAGTATCAATTCCGAAATAGTGAGAGCTTTCGAGAAAAGTTATACTATAGCGTCAACAAAGATTAGAGAGATAAAGTTTAGAAAGGAAGCGGCCTTTGAAATACAAGAAATATTTAAACTAGACAGTGAAATGCAGGGAGAAGAGAACGAAAAACTCACTAACGAAAACAGAAAGCGACTTTACAAACTTCTGGATCGCCTATTCAAAAACATGATGAAGTCCAGAGTAAAGATCAGGCTTTCGAAAATACTTGAAGTTGACATCGACGAAAACCTTGCTTCTTCAGTCAAAAAAAATCTGCCGAAAAAATACTTAGAATTATTGCCTGATTCAAATTAACCTAGGCGCATATTCGACTGCATCCCAAAAGTGATCTCGACTCAAATGAGAGTATCTCATTGTCATTGAAATACTTGAATGGCCGAGAATTTTATTCAATGCGAGCAGGTCACCACCATTCATTATGAAATGGCTCGCAAATGTATGTCTCAACACGTGGGCTGCTTGACCTGGCGGCAACGCAAGCCCGGACTTATTGAGAGCACGACGGAAAGCAGATAGTGAAAAACTAAAGCATCCATGCGCTTTCAGGTGCTTTTGAATTTCCTCAAACAGCTCTTTGCAGACAGGCACCGATCTAGACTTACCACTTTTGGTGTTCACGAACGTGAGCTTTCCTTCCTGGACGTGACGCAAATGCAGATTCTCAGCCTCTCCCCATCTAGCACCTGTTGCCAGGCAAATCCTGGTCAGTAGGTGAACGTGTGGATTCTGACTAAACCCCTCGATGGTTTTGAGAAGATGCCGGATCTGCTCGACCGTAAGCCAGGATAGCTCCCGTTCATCCAGGCGGATCATCTCAACATTCCTGATCGGGTTGTCGAAGTCGATTTCGTTGAGCCGGTTTAGCTGGTTGTACACCGCGTTTAGGTAACCAAGGTGGTTATTCAACGTTTTTTTGCTGGCGCCTTTCTGGAGCTTGTGGGCGCGGTATGCCAGGAAGGATGCCGGCTTAACTGTCCTGGCAATTGGATTGCCCATGAACTCAGCCATTGCATCAAGACAACGCTTTCTACGTTCACCGTCTTTAAGATGAACACCCTTCGCGTTAAACCATAGCTTGATCAACTGCTTCAAGGTTCGGTTGTCAGCTTTCGAAGGGTTCCACTCTCGACCTTCTGCCCTCTTAGCCATAACGAAGGTTTCGAAACGCTTGGCTTCTGACTTTGAATCGAAACTCTTTCGGATTCGCTTTGATCCCCGGCCATCTGTGCGAAGGTCTACCTGCCATCTTCCTGATGGGAGCTTCCTGATCATGCGGCCACCTTGGTCAGCAGTCGTCGTTTTATAAGTCCGTCCTGGACGAGCTGGAACAGCTCGTTTTCATAGATCTCCCGTCGTCGATAGTAAGCGCATAGGTCCTCCCAAAGACCGGACTTCTTGAGGCAGTCCCAAGCCTGGCGAGGATTAAAACGGTTGCGTGCATAAATGGACAAGAGATTGCCAAAGGCCAGGGAGACGTTCTTTTCGTTGCCGCAACCGGGTTCCTTTTTTGCGCGTTTGTAGAGCAGATCTGGGGCTGAGTAGCCGAAGCCAATGTCTTCGCGGAGCTTGGTCCAGATGGGGTGTACCCATTCCCGTTTGACCTCGTAGCGGTTGCTTTGCAGGGCGTACTGCCAGAGGCCGGTCAGGTGAGGAACCGCATCCATGTAGGTGTAAATGGGCTTCATGTTCGGTGTGCCCTGGGAAATCTCGTTCACGATCCGGTGATGGAAGCGGATTTCCAGGCGCCAGACCGGCTTGTCGGGGTCATAGCAGGTGTCCGGAAAGCATTCTTCGTTGCTGGCGCATTCCCAGATGGATTCCATGAAGGCGCGCTTGTCGGATACGTCGACCTCTTTGGATTTGTCGTAGAGGCAGACCTGAAGGCCGTTCGCCTTACCGAAGGTGTAGGTTTCGCCTCTCCCGTTGACGGTAGCGCCCTCCAAGCCTTGGAAATAGAAGTCACTGGTACCGTTGTAAACGCTTATAGAGCGGGCCCTGGTGACGAAGTGCTGGGCAAAGTCCTGGGGTGGCTCCCAGCCTTGAAAGTCCACAGCCAAATGTAGCGCAATGCCAACGGGCTTAATGTTAGTGAGGAAGCACATACCCCATTCAGCAAGCTCGTCGTGGATCTGCTGGCTGGAACGCTCATAGAGCCATCTGGGGGAGGTTTCGATTTTGACGTGCGTGCCCAGGGTGTCGGCTTCGGCGTAGAAGTTCTGTAGGAGAATGGTTAAGCCGTATTCGCGGTTCTGCAGAATGTATTTGAAGCCACCGCGTCTGCCGGACTGGAGCCTGAACGGGATCTTTTTGATGGTGAGGGTGGCGTCGTAGCCGGCTTCGTATTCGGTAGCGATGTCCGCGAGGATTTCGGGTTTCAGGCGTCCCTGGAAGAGCTGGCGCACGGTATCCGTGCCGGTCCAGAGAACGTTGACGTTGTTCAGGTTCACTTGCTGGCCTTCGGGACCGATGAACAGGTCCCCTTTTCCGATTTGGCCAGTGTTTATATCCAGTCGTTCGAAGTCTTTGATTTTCATCTGTGGCTCACTGTGGTTCTAAGTGGTTAAAAATCGACTACCGTCGTTTTCTATGAGACGTGTTACAGGGACGTCTCCGGGCTTCGCCCGCTCCCTGCCGCTCCTCGCCATCGTCGCGGCCGTCCGCGGGCTACGCCTCCCCTTTGACTTTCTGAAGCGGGTTGATCGCCTCCAGGGGCGAGGTGTCCGACTCGATGTTGGGCCTGGGGTCCGGTGCCTGGATGCGGATTCGCTGGCAGTAGATGTCCTGGACCTTTTGGCCGTTCCACCAGAGCTGTGCATGACAGGGGCGCAGGTAGAGGATGCGGTAGCCGAAGTGGAACAGGTCTTTCTGCGTTATTGAGAAGTCGCCCTGGCGATCCTGGCCATGGAACAGGTAGGCGCGGTTGAAATTGCCGGCGATTCTGAGTGCGGCATCCTGGAAGGGATGCTTTGTGGTTTGGTTGGCTAGGCGACCGCCGTTCTCAGCACCAGCTTGAGGATCGCGGACATTACCACCATCAGACAGAGCATCAGGGCCAGCCGCATCGATACTCTGAATATTCGCCGGATCAACCGCATCAAACGTTCTTTCCCTTTCGAAGATGCCGACCGCAAGGTAGGCAAACACCAGTAGAGAAAGGACTGACAGCGAAAGATAACCCACAACGCGTTTATCTTTAAAAACGCTCTGGGGGCCTTGATTGGACTGATGGTCGCCGGTCTTTGTGCTCTGGTAGGTGGCGAAGATCGTCGGGTCCGATTTGTATTCTTTCGGGACTCCGTATGCATGGGTTTTGGCTTTACCATTGTTCTCTGGGTCATGTTCGACTTCCCTCCATTTGCCCTTTTTCCAGGGCAGTAATTCGCCCATGGAGTAATGACGGAAGGCCACCTGGGCGGCCTGTCGGATGTCCATATGGACCTTGGATATGTTCGGGGTGCACAGGAAGACGTCCCAGTTGTAGTGCCGGTGCATGTCGTAGGCTTCGAACATGTCGGCGGGGCGTTCGTCCTGTTTCGCCTGGTCAGCGCCACCGGGGTAATCGAGGTTTTCCGGTTTGAAGTCTTTGCGTT
>Ga0070724_10001658_pt1 | contig 13012 bp, 9 predicted proteins | sample tdDd001_FD_67278 | JGI IMG/M metagenome (GOLD analysis project Ga0070724, IMG submission 67278) | Marine sediment microbial communities from the Atlantic coast under amendment with organic carbon and nitrate - tdDd00.1 | ecosystem: Environmental > Aquatic > Marine > Coastal > Sediment | place...
GCTGCAATTACACCAGCAGGTGTATCCATTTTAACTTCTGTGAATGGTTCAACTGCATCAACCATTCCCGTTTCAATGGCAACTGTAATTGCACCAATAGAGCCATGACCACACATGTTTAGGTAACCGCCACCATCCATGAAAATGATGCCAAAATCTGACTCGTCATTTACAGGTGGAGTGATGATTGAACCGAACATGTCCCCGTGACCTCTAGGCTCATGCATTACTGCTGTTCTTAAGTTGTCCATCTTGTCTTCAAGATAGTATTTTTTCTCTGCCATCGATTTGCCAGGAATATTAGGAACGCCACCAACAATGATTCTTGTAGGTTCGCCCATTGTATGTGAATCCACTACATTTAGACTTCTAATTGCTTTCACTTAGAATCTCCTCTCACTTATAAAAAATGCTCCGATTATCATGCGTTAAATTGTTATTTTTTTCACTTTATTGCTTCTAAAAAAACGAATTACCGCATCTTCAGTTTTAAAAAGGCCAAAGCTTTTCTTGCATCCAATCTACTTACTGTATTTTCTCCAACAACCTCTGTTTCAATACCTGCTTCAGACTTATTGAAATCAACTATTGTATCCATGTACTGATTGGTAACAACGAAACGACCTTGAACACCCTGAAAGCTTAATCCAGAGACAGGAATACCTCTTTTGCCCAGTGCCTCAATGGTGTTTGCATAGTCAACATGTGAGTTTCCCCATCCGTCAACTGAGATTAGTACGCCGTCAACGCGGGCTGCTTCTGCCCAGGCTGCGGCTCTTTCACCGACAAACATTTTTTCAGTATTTCCTTGCGGTGTGCCAACCACAAGTACACCTACCAGATCGATATCATCATCGTTATCTACAACATCTAGAAGCGGATCACGAAAATGATGCAGTGATGTTTCCTTAGTTGATGGTCCAATGCCCATACCTTCATCCTCCTACGTCATTGCCCTTAGCGCACCGTCTCTATACTCATTTGGAGATAAGATGATCGGAACATTTCCCACGTCTATAATCGAACGCCCTCCGGTAAAACCAGAAGGTTCATCTGAAAATAACATGTTGTCATACATAGCCCCTTGTCCTGCCACTTGTTTGATGATCAAAACCTTCTTTTTATCCGGTCTAACCTTGTCTTCAAAAATGTGGTTTTCAGTTGCCAGTCTGCCGTTAATCGCTTTGAGCGGTTTTCGTATAGATTGAATGATCTGATCACACGCTCTGAAAGCTGCCATGGGTTGCATTCGGTCTGCTTCTTCATCGTGGGTCAGGGTTACGTCGATATGAATTATGAAGTCATCCTTTGAAGGTGTGCCAGCTTGACCAAGAACCATCTGTTCAGACAAAATGCCTTCTGACGATCCAAATTCAGCCATCTGTTTTCCATTTTCGTCACACCCAGTCAACATAACTGAAACACCTGTCAGTGTATGTGTCACACCCTCACCAATTGAGCCGATTACCTTTGTAGAGATCGGTATAATGTCCATAATTGTGTTAATCTCCACATCATGGCGCTCAGGTGCCTGTGATTTTGGTGGAATAACAGCTATATTTATGTCCTTTATTTTCGATTCCGACTTAACAATCTGCTCAATCACTGAGTTATCAAGTGTTAGTACCTCTTTGTTGAGCCCGGGATTCGGGCCGAGCTCAACGGAGGTAACATGAAACGATCTGATTGTCAGTCTTCGGATAATTCTTTCCTTAGACATTTCATCACCCATTTCAGTTTCTAAACTTTTGCAATGTATTCGTAATTTAGTGGTACAATTTTGCCTGCTGAAGACATCTTCATCATTTCTTGAAGTGACTCAACAACAATGTTTCTTTGCATTTCAACATCGTTTGGAGCACCAGCATTTGCACCCATTGGTACAAGTGGAGCAACCGCACGTGGTGAACCATTTTGACGAACTACTGGTGGTAGTGCTGCAATAATAACCGTAGGAATCCCCGATTCCTCTATCGCACGCTGTACAATAACAGCTGTACGGTGGCAAGTCCCTCAGCCAGCAGTCAGAAGAACAGCGTCTACATCAGCTTCTTTTAACTGACGAGCAATTTCTGGACCTGTTTCTTCTGTAAATTTAGTTTGGTCGCCGCCGCCACCCATGAAACCGAAGTGTACTGGCGAAACGTCTTTGATAAAACCTTCAGTAGCTAGTTCACGTAAACGGTCAATAGGGAACATACAGTTGATGTCCTTGTTAACGTCGCCATTGTCGTAACCACCGTGAGAAACCATCATATCTGCTGATGGAGCATCACCTGGGATTACGCGGAATGTGAAGTCACCCGCTAGGTTAAATCTGTCATCTGTTCTCATATGTACGCCGGCAGCAGTTGCCATAGCGACTTTCATATCTTTAAGCTCTTTTGTAATAGGCGTCCACACTGGTGGTGGAGTAATCGGAACAAAAATTTCCGATTGAAGCCCTGAAACTGGTTTGTACACCATTTCCATCCTCCTTATTTGTTCTGATGATGTTGATTGTTAACGTATTGTTCGCACGGCTCCGCTGATACCACTTCAGGATGACCCATCATAAAGCCGACCTCTTGGCCAACTTGCAGTTCGTAGTCTGAAATCAGCATACGTCTTGGTACTTTCAAAGATCCCAGACGGCCTTTTAGATCCATAGTCACTGCTCCATCGTGGATGGCTACGATAATTCCTTCCATGTACATAGGGTTGCTTTGATACTTTAGCTCGCGCATATTTGCCTCCAATACGTTTCAATTTATCTAAATACGGTTAGGTGTAGCTAATAGTTACACCAACCAAGTTGTACTCGTACTATCACACTAATTTAAGAATTAGTTTGTTGATTCTGATTCGTAGATTTCCATACGCTTCTTTGACTTTTCAAGAACTTGCTCGTTATCAGTCAGTTCTAGTGTAGTCTCAGTTTCACGTTCAATTGTTTCAACGTTGTTTAGCTTTACGTTAGGATTCCACTTACGCTCTGCAGACTTTACTTCTTCGCCAGACATAACTGCCTTTAACATAGTCAGTGCACGCGTTGCATCTTCTGGACATAGAGTATTGTTTGAAAGAATTTCATTTTCAATACCAAGCTCAGATTTGTTTAGGTCGATCATGTGCTTCATGTACTCGTTACCAACTACAAGTGCACCTTGGTTAGCAGAGAATGTCATACCCACTACTGGGATACCTCTTTTACCAACTTGCTCGTGGTGGCTAGCAAAGTCGATGTGGTTGTTACCAAAACCTTCAGTTGTAATGATTGCACCATCAACGTCAAGTGCTTCAACGATCATACCAAGACGGTTTGATACGTAGAACTTCTCTGAGTTAACCTGTGGGGAACCAACAAAGATAATGCCACATAGATCGATTTCTTCATCGTTCATAGCTTGCATTACTAGAGGCTCTCTGAAGTAGTGACGGCTTGTTTCTTTCGATGCAGGACCGATACAAACAAGAGCGTGGATACCACCATCAAGTACTTCTGTTGGAGCAAGCATAACTGGAACGTTACCAAGGTCAACGTTTGGCTTACCACCAAGAACGCCAACTGGCTCAACAGGTAGGATTAGGTTATCGTGCATTGCACCCTGACCCATGATTTCTTTGATTACAACTACTTTTTTGTTACCTTTACGTCTCTTTTGTTGTAGCACTTCAACCTGATCAGGCTCACGTGTTACATCTTTAAGAGCATTTCTGATTTCTTGAGTGATGAAGTCAGAAGCTTTATGTGCTGCGAATGGACCTGGTCTTTCCATGCCTGTGTCTTCTTTGATTGTTACTTCAGTCTTAACAAAGAACTCACCACGGTCAGGAGCACCTGGACGTCCCCACATTACGTTACGATCGATGATACCTTCAGAAGAACCAAACTCACCGATTTGAACGCCGTTTTCGTCAACACCTGTTAAAACAACAATTACGCCGTCAAGTGTTCTAGTGATACCATGACCGATTTCACCTTCTTCTTTAGTAGCGATAGGCTGAACGTCCATGATTGTTTCACTGTACTTGTCGTACATAGCTGGTGTGATAATTTCAAATTTCATGTCTACTACTAGATCGTCTTGAGCAACTGCGTCTTTGCAAATGTCTTCACGTACAAATAGAATGTTACCTTCGATTTTAGTTTCAGGACCAACTTGTACGTCAGTGATCTGGTAGTGCTTTTTAGTCAGTTCACGAACCACTTTTTCGCTTACTGGTGCTGCTACTGCTGGTGCTGCCGCTACTGGAGCTGGAGCTGCTGCTGGAACAACAACTTGCTCTGCTGCTACAGGTGCGCCTGCAACTGGCATAGGAATCTCTAGTTTGATATCCTTACCTTCGCCGATTTCAATTCTCAAAACTTGACCTCCGATAGCTGTTTGCTGAACAGTTGCCACTGGCTGTGCCGGTGCTGGTGCAACAACTTCTTCAACCACTTCTTCAGAAGCAGTTTCTACTACATTCAGACCTTCGAACATGTCAGCCTTTAGTGGCGTTAGTGCATCTACAGTCTTAACTAACTTTGCGCCTAGTACTTCTTCAATTGTTAGACAATCGTCTGCAATTTCAAGAAGTCCTGAATCTTCTAAATCTGGGAAGATCGCTGGATCTTCAAGGTTCGCTACATCAAATACCGTACCCGCTTCGAATCTACAGCATGAAACTGCTGGATCCTTTGCATGTGCCTTAGCCGTTTCGGCAGTAATCGACATACAAGTGCCTCCTTCTACTCAACACTGAACTTTATAAGTTCTTATCTATTCTGATGCAGTTCAAGGTGCCATGGCCACGGGACCTTGAACTGCAATTACTCAACTCGATCAAATCGAGAGGTTACCTATGATGATGTTCTTCTATACAGTTTGTGACCTGCTCCACGAAGGACGTGGTCTGTACTGTGATATACGGGGACGCCTAACCTAGGCGCCACTTGCATGACTGTATTCGTTCAATCCTCGCAGGTGCCAGTGATTATGACCTCAGCACCTTGTTTTTTAAGTGAAAGAACTTTTTCTGATTGCCCTGGACAAGCGCCAGGCAAATCACATCTGAAGCGACCATTCACTTCAACCATGCGTTTACACTTTTCTTCTGCTACAACTTCAGCACCCATAGACTGGGCAATTTCTTTAAGACGGGCTTCATCTGCACCACATTCACATGCAATGACACCCACTTTTCTTGTTTCTTTTGGAAACTCAGTTGCAACTAAAACGCCGCCTGTTGTTTTATCAACAACATTTTCTTCAGAACCGCGTTTGCCTGTAAATGGACCACCCATAACAATTTCGCCTGAGCCTATTTCAAATCCACCACATGCATCTATAAGTTCACTTACAGGAGTCCCTAGAGGAACATCCATAAATACGCGTCCTTCTTTTGCATCTTTTACGCGACCGCCAACTGTAAGGTCTTTTGTAAAGACAGGTCTTTTTTCTTCAATGGCTCTTGTAACATTCTTTAAAGTCTCTGTATTCGTTACAACAGCACCTGCTTCAAGTGGTAACTGACCCGGTTGAAGCTCAACACCTAGAAGTTCTCTTACAATGACACGTTCATCGCCAGCTGGATACATGTCAGGAAGAAGTCCGAGCTCTACGCCCTCTACTTGTCCTAAATGTTTTCTAAAAATCGCACAAGCCATTTTATATTTTGGTTTAATCGCAATCACACCACGTTTTGCGTTTGTCATTTCCATGACATATTTAAGACCTTTTACGATTTGCTCAGCTGATGATTCCATGTAAGCCACATTGTGTTTAAGTACTGGTTCACACTCTGCTGCATTGGCAAGAACGACGCCACCCTTTAAATCAACATTGAATTTAACGTGAGCTGGAAAACCTGCTCCACCTGCTCCAACGATACCTGCTAACTCAACTGCTTCTAAGTTAGAGTTAAAGTCTCCAATAGACTCAAAAGAATCAGACTGGGTTTCGTTCATCGAAATCTCGATTGTAGAATCTTGAACCGACACAACTTTGCCATCCACACTAGAGTGGATTCTTGCGCCTAGGCCGTTAGGTTTTGCTATTAACTGGCCACGCTTTATTTCGGTATTCACTTCAACGATAGGTTCACTCGGTGCACCCACATGTTGTTTAAGTGGAATACGAATAATTGAATCATTCATTCGAACATGCCTCCTTTCGACATTTGATATTCGTGAATGTATTAACGCACATCCCGTGCCAACTTTGATAATCTAATATCAAACAAAGTCGGTTAAAACACATAAAACCATTGGTATAACTAGCTATCGGCGTTTTATAATTTATTTCACTTTTTTATTCAAAATCTTTTTTTATTGTTTTTTTAAATATTTAATAATAATTTTTATAACTTTTTCTTTTTTATTGAAAAAAACAATGTGACATTTCAATTATTTCTGTCGACTTTCTGACAGTTTTTCTGCATATTTATACTTCAACATCCATCAAACCTTTTGATATACGTGTATGCAGCCATTTAGTGTCAGTTTTTCGACACTTGTCAGTTTCTTGACATATATTAATTTTCCTAATTTTGTTCCTTCATATATAAAAAACACCAGTGCTCAGGAGCACTGGTGTTACTTAGTTTGACTGTATTTTGTAAAGTTCCATTTTATAGTACAAGGTTGACCTCGGAATATTCAGAAGCTTCGCAGCTTTTGCTTTCTTCCCTCCTGATATTTCTAAAGCCTTTTCTATGGTCTGTTTTTCTATGAGTTCAATTTTTTTCGTTAAATCAAATATATCTTCTGTATTGTTATTAACACCTTCAACATCTTCAGATGTATCATTAAGTATATATTTTGGTACTGAATTCATAGTTATTCTGCCATTTTCACTTAAAACAGTCATAGACTCGACAATGTTTTTTAGTTCTCGAATATTACCTTTCCAATGATAGGCCATTAATGTTTCAATAACACCTTCATCAATGCGTGGAATATCCATTTTGTTTTTCTGACTAATCTCTTTTAAGAAGCTATAAGCAAGTATTTCTATATCTTCAAGCCGGTTTCTCAGTGGTGGAAGTGAAAGCTGGATTACATTGAGTCTAAAATATAAATCCTCTCTAAAACTGCCTTCCTGAACCATTTCGTTTAAGTCTTTATTGGTTGCTGAAATAATACGACAGTTCACCTTACGGTTTGTCTCTGCCCCAACACGTCTGACTTCACCCTCTTGTAGGACGCGTAACAACTTAGCCTGCATATGCATAGGCAGGTCAGCAATTTCATCTAAGAATACCACACCGTTGTTACCCAGTTCGAAAATACCCATCTTACCTTTTTTATTGGCACCTGTAAAAGCTCCTGGCTCATATCCGAAGAACTCACTTTCAAAAAGTTGGTCCGGTACAGCACTACAGTTCACAGGTATAAATAGACCTTCACAGCCACTTTCTTTATAAATTGCACGGGCAAACACTTCTTTACCCGTTCCACTTTCACCATGTATTAAAATACTGGCAGTAGACTTTGCAACACGTTTTGAGAGTTCAATTGTACTTTGTATAGCAGGACTGTTGCCTATAATGGTTCCAAATACATTTTCACCAATGGTATCCACCATCTTTTCAAGATAAAGCACTGTTTCATTCACCCTAGACAGTTCGTCATTTAGCTTTTTCACCTCTGAAATATCACGTTCAGACGAAATCGCACCTATAAAAGAACCGTCATCTGCAAACAGTGGCAAAGCACTAATGGCAACTTGATAGTTGGCACGGGGTTCATGACACGCACTTTCATAGGGTTTATGGGTCTTTAAAACCTCTAATATCAAAGCATCTGGGAAATACGTATTTAAGGGTTTACCAATCACTTTGTCAGATGTTAACTGATATAGGTCCTCAGATTGTTTATTCCATATGACAACTTCCCCCACTGCGTCTACCACACACACTGCCTCGTGTAGGGTATCAATGAATATATTCAGCCTCTTCCAAGACTCCTCCATATTCATATAGAAGTGGTTCATTATTTCGTTATTTCTTATAACCCCAGTCATAGCCCCATTATTCATAACAGGTATACGGCCAACGGCATTTTTAATCATTAGGTTTCTAGCTTCTAATAAAGACATGCCTTCATCCATTGTGATGAGGTTTTTTCTCATTTTCATCCAAACGGCAGTCTCAAGAGATTCATCATTCTGAACCATCAATGAAATGTCATTCATTGTGATCAGTCCAATAGTGGTATCCTCTTTATTCGTCACGAATATATCTGTGGTTCCATTATGGAGCATCGTTTTTAAAGCTTGGTAAACAGTAGCCTGCTCATTTATCTTAGCTATTTGTTTACTCATAACCGCTTCAACTTGCGGTTGTCTCGTGAAGAACACAGAGGCCTCCTTCCATTCATGAATGATAATCATTTAACATATCATATACATAATTCGATAGTTTGTACATCCATTTCATGACTTTTTTCAGTATATTACAAAAGGTTATAGTAAGGGTAAAATTTGTCAGATTATTGTCAATCTTGTGGGTACGTATTTCGTACCTTTTGAGAATCTGTTACAGTTATTTAATGCAAGTTTCATACCAAATTGTCATAAGTCCCCATTAGACAAAAAAAGCACCCCAATAATGGGGTGCTTAAATCTAAGTCATTTTATATCGGATCATGCAGAACTAGATAACATCCTAAGATTAAAGGTTTATCTATAATCAAATGTGTTAAAAAAACAAACAGGTAATTCGAACTTAATTCAAATCATTAAGTCGATTGGAGCTTTTAATATGCCCTAGCCACATAAACCATATGTTTTGCATCTGCTCCACAGAAGTGGCATGTTGAACCTAAGTCTTCTTGTTCAAATGGAATACAACGAATGGTTGCACCCGTATCTTCTTTGATTTTTGCCTCACACTCTGGACAACCGCACCACATCCCTTTAGCAAAACCAGGACTTTCCTTTTGTTTAATTTTAAAGTCTTCATAGTTTTCAATGCTATATGTCTTGTTATCACGTTCTGTACGTGCTTTTTCTAACATGTCTTTTTGCATTGTATCAAGTAGTTCTTGAATACTTTGCTCAAAATTGTCTAATGAAATGAATTGCTTTTCCAGTGTATCTCTACGTACAACAACGGCTTGATTGTTTTTTATATCTCTAGGCCCAATTTCTACGCGAAGTGGCATACCTTTCATCTCGTACTCATTAAACTTCCAACCTGGAGACTGACTTGGATTGTCATCAATGTCTACTCGAATATCAGCATGGTGTAGGGCTGCTTTCAGTTCATAAGCCTTGTCTAAGACACCTTCTTTTTTCTGTGCGATTGGAATGATCATAACCTGTGTTGGTGCAATTCGAGGTGGTAATACAAGCCCTCTATTGTCACTATGAACCATGATTAGACCACCAATAAGTCTAGTGGATACCCCCCATGAGGTATGATGTGGGTACTCTTCTTCCCCAGTTCTTCCTTGGAAAGAAATATCAAAAGCTTTAGTGAAGTGTTGGCCAAGGTTGTGAGACGTACCTGACTGTAGGGCTTTGCCATCATGCATGAGTGCTTCAATGGTGTAGGTTTGATAGGCTCCAGCAAATTTCTCACTTTCACTCTTTAAGCCATCCACTACTGGGATAGCAAGGAGTTCTTCACACATAGTCTTGTAAATAGACAACATTTGTAATGTTTCATCTTGTGCTTCTTCAGCCGTTTCATGTAGGGTATGACCTTCTTGCCATAAGAATTCTGAAGTTCGTAGGAATGGGCGTGTTGCCTTTTCCCAGCGCACGACAGAACACCACTGGTTATATAAATATGGCAGTTCTCTATAGGATCTAAGCCATTTAGAGTACATAGAACATATGATTGTTTCAGATGTTGGACGGACACATAAACGTTCTTCAAGTTCCTGAGAGCCACCATGTGTAACCCAAGCTACTTCAGGTGCAAAGCCTTCAACATGTTCTTTTTCCTTATTGAGTAGACTTTCAGGAATAAGAAGTGGGAAGTATACATTTTTATGGCCTGTTGCTTTAAATCGCGCATCTAAATCTGCTTGGATCGCCTCCCATAAGGCATAACCGTAAGGTTTTATAACCATAAATCCTTTAACGGGAGAGTAATCAACCAAATCCGTTTTTCTAATGACATCCGTGTACCACTGCGGGAAATCATCTTCCATTCTCGTAATCTCTTTTACAAAATCATCTTTACGTTCCTTCGCCATTTTAAACCTCCTTGATTGTACTCATCGTTAATAATAGTCTTGAGCTGACCTATCGAATACTCTTTGTTTTACAAAAAACAAAAAGCCCCTCACTTCTATAACACGTATAGAGGCGAAGGGTCGCGGTACCACTCTAATTGATCCGTATTTGGATCATCTTAAACAGGCTTTATCGGGCCTAACCGTGTGATTTTCACCACATTCTCCGGGATAGGTTCAGACCATGTTTAGCTTGAAAGTCTTTCAGTCGGTGGACTCTCTTCTCTGTTAAGCATCAATGTTCTTACTATTTCCCATCGTTGAATCGAAATATTACTCTGAAGTTTTTCTTTGTTAAAGACAATATAGACAGTTTTCAGATTATTGTCAACTGTCTAATTTCTGACGCTTTCCAAATGTGGAACTTTTTTGATGCTAACCTACTGCTATTTAAAGACTATTTTAAAATCTTATTATTTAGCTTCCGAAAAACTTTTTTTGAACCCCCTCTAATCCGCTTGTATTAACGAACGTATGTCAGCGTCAGTTTTCTGACATCATTGACAAAATATGTTTTAGCCTCTATGTTTTTTTAGGTATATGAAGTCTACATTTTACATAAGGAGAATTCTATGAAGAAACAGAAGTCTATGAGTCTTAAAGTAAAACTCGCACTTGTCATCGTCTGTATTTTAGCAATTGTCTCCGTGTCATTAACAACAATTTTAGTTGGTCAAGCCCGTGCACGCCTTATTGACGAGACCAAAACCAATGGCATGAACAAAGTAATGGAAATCGCTGACCAAATCGATTTCTCAACTGAATTCCAAGAAATTACTGAACACATGTTGTCTGAGAAAGTAATGAGTTTATCTTACTTACTAGGCCAAAAGGAGCAGGTTTCCAATGTTTACCTTAATCAGATTGCTAAAAAACTAAATATCTCGGAAATTAACTACATTGATCCAAATGGCACCATTATAAATTCCAACCTTTCTGGAAATTTAAACTGGGTCTATCCATCTGACCATGCCATGTATCCAGTCATTAAAGGTACAAGTGAGTTTATAGCTGAGCCCGTTAGAAAAAGTAGTACCGATGGCATCGAATACAAATATGGTGGTGCTTCTTTAGGCAATGGATATGCTGTCCAAATTGGTATTCAGGCAGATATTATTGCAGAACTTAAGAAAACAACTGATTTCCAAGCGGTTATTGATAAAAGTATCAATGACGACTCTATTAACTATGCTTTGATTGTGGGTCTAGATTCAATGGTTGTTGCTCACAACATTCATGACCGTGTTGGCATGGATCTAACAAGTGACGAAAATGTCCAGAAGGCACTTTCAACTGAAAGTCCTGTTTCAGCTGAGTTCGACTGGAAGTATGAGGACAGAGTCATTCCAACATACGATTGTATAGTTCCACTTGTGGTAGATGGTGAGTTTATAGGTCTTGTAAACGCAGGAATTACCCTTGAACCATTAAACAAGGCGGTAGCAGATATGGTAAAACAGTCTGCATTAACAGCTCTTGCATTCACTTTAGCATCTGCTGTTGCTGTTTATCTATTTATACATATTTCAATTAAACCTCTTAATGACCTGTCTTTGGTAGCATCTCAAGCTGCAAACGGTGATTTAAGTAATACCATTAAAGTCAAAGCCCATGATGAAGTGGGTGAGGTTTCCACTTCCTTTAACGATATGATTATGAGTCTAAGACTGATGATCACTGACATTAATAAAATCAGTTTAGATGTATTTGAAGCAACATCCAATTTATCGAGTACGGCTGACCAAGTAACAGAAGTCACTGAACAAATTGCCCTAGCAACTCAAGAGGTTGCACAAGGTGCAGAAAGCCAAGTTCAGACCATTAACGACACCGTTGAAAACTTAAACGACGTACTTGCTAACGTTGAAATGGTTCAGTCTGCTTCTTCATCTGTAGCTGAAGATTCTGAGAAGAACTTCACAACGGTTCAAGATGCCCAGCAAAAGGTTGAACACATGGCCAGTCAAATGGTAAAAATCCAAACCAGTGTTAAAGGCGCATCTACTCAAATGCAGGAAATGGGTGACATTGCCAACCAAATCGGTTCAATCATTGATATTATAAACGGCATTGCGGAGCAAACCAATTTACTTGCACTTAATGCATCTATTGAAGCAGCACGTGCCGGTGAACATGGGCGTGGTTTTGCTGTTGTTGCCGATGAAATTAGAAAACTGGCTGAGGAATCAAGAAACTCCACTGAAAACATCAGAATCCTTATTGAAAAAACACAAGATAGTTCTTCACAAGCTTTAAAGGCTATTTCTGAAGGCAGTAATGAATCGCAGCGTGGCAGTGAACTCTTACAAGAAGTTTCTGCATCATTTAACGATATTGAGCAAGGTGTAACAACAACTAAAGAAAGTATGTTTGAACTGAAGATTAAAACGGATCGAATTACAGAGGCCATTGATCACGTTAAGACTCAAATTTCACGTGTCGAAGAAGCGTCTGAAACATCAGCATCCAACTCAGAGGAAGTTGCAGCTTCAACTCAAGAGCAAACGGCTTCAGTTGAAGAAATTGCACGAACTATTCAAGGTCTTGAAGACATGATGAGCCAACTGAAAAACTCGGTTGGTGAATTTAGGATTTAATTTATACTTTCCTAAGTTAATCCTGGATGATAAAAGCTTGACTTTAGCACTTTTTCAACACGTTTAGAGTCATTTACAAACAATAAAAAAAGATACCAAACTCCCCCTGAGTTTGGTATCTTTTTTTGTTTTTGTGTGTTGTTATTATGTGTGTGATACGTATAAGCTATTTTCCAACGGTACGAACCCGTCTCATTTTCATACC
>Ga0070724_10001663_pt1 | contig 12982 bp, 9 predicted proteins | sample tdDd001_FD_67278 | JGI IMG/M metagenome (GOLD analysis project Ga0070724, IMG submission 67278) | Marine sediment microbial communities from the Atlantic coast under amendment with organic carbon and nitrate - tdDd00.1 | ecosystem: Environmental > Aquatic > Marine > Coastal > Sediment | place...
AAGGGCAAGGGTCGCTATGGTCAGGGCAAGGGCCAATTCCGGTGTTTCGAAAAAAGCAGATAAGAGCGGCGCCGAACAAATGACGGCGAGAGCAACAAAAGACTTGATCAGAATGTCCATTGTCCAGGCAGTATTAAGATCGCTGTCGCGAAGTATTTCTTTCTGGACAATGTATTGTTGGTTCCCAATCTCCGCCAGCAGCTCAAAAAACTGGAGGACGATGGTGATCAACGCAATGATCCCGAAATCATCAGGCGTCAATATTCGAGCGAGGATCAGCGTACTGATGATGCCCAGTCCGCGCTGAACGACCTGCATACCGAGCAGCAACGCAGCACTTTTGATGACTTTCAGGCTGGCGGACATAAAGGTTATTCAATCTGGTAGAGGGTTTGGCGTTTACTATAGGCACAAAAAAAGCCAGCGCAAGCTGGCTTTTTTCTGCCTGAAAACTGGGAGTAATCAGGCCTTACGGCGGCGGGCAGCGCCCAGACCGGCGAGACCAAGACCCAACAGGGCAAGTGTGCCAGGCTCGGGAACAGCTTCGGTTACTACAGAGAGAACTGACTTGCCTACGTAGAAGTCACCGCTAAGAGACTTAACCGTAACGTCGAGGTAGCCATCAGCATTCAGTGCACCCAGAGCTTCCGCTTCGAGGTTGCTGCCGAAATCAGCTGTGCCAAACTGGATGGTCCCGGTGTCAAAATCGAAATCTTCGATTTGAAACAGGATGGTTTCGAACAGGGAGAACCAGCCGTCACGATCGTCTGCGACGTCGATTTCCAGGGTGCCACTTACTGCGCTGCCCAATACGAATCCATCATCGTTAATATTGTGGGTGTAGGAGTGGCTGTCCCACATATTCAATTTCACTGCCTGGTTAACCGTGTCAGTGATCATGCCTGCCTGCGCGGTCGCAAAAGTCATGAATACGCCCGCAGCGACTCCTCCAATAAATTTGTTCATAGCATCACCTTCCTGTGTTTAGTGTCGTGTTGCAGTAGATAACAAAGCAATGGTGAGGCCAACATGAGTAAAGCTATATAAAACAGTAAGTAAGAGATTCCTTAGTGAGACAGTAGCCGGTCAGGTGTAAAACGGGTCGACAGGCCAGAATTGGTTTCAGATATCAGTCTTGGCCTCAAAGGCAGCGATGCGGTCCAAAGCCTCTTCACAGGTTGAGGTTTTGCACGCGGCCTGCAGGGAAATCAGTGCAAACCGCGTTCTTCCACTGTAGATTGCTGGCAGTTGTAATAACTTGGCTTTGACGTAGGTATCTGTGCGGTAGGCGCCAATAGCGTAAATATGTGAGACAACTACCCTCTGAGGTGTGCTGATGCGCCTCCATATTTCCTTGCCTGGAGCTGGTGTCGCTTCCCTGAACCACATATCGCGATCCACGAGTGGGGGTAAGTAAGGGACGATCTTTTCCTCCGGAGAATGACGTTTGATCTGTGCCAGAGATACGTAAACCTCCGTGCCTTCCTCCATGAAGAATCTTTGTTCAAGTTGATCAGGCACCTGGAGAGATAAGGGAAGAGCCGGCGCACTTATCTCGCGTAAGTCAGCGCCTGTGATCGAGAGTGGAGGTTCCTCTATCTCCCTCGACTGAACCATGAAAACCGCTCCTGACCCGGCTACCAGCGCGAACAAAATAAAACCAGAAGCGGAGTAGCTGATCACGTGATCATTACCGAACTGTAAAGTTTTTCGGCGCCTGACCGGAGCCAGAGCAAGCGCTGGCAGAATAAAGGCTGCGAACACGATCCAGCCGAACATCTCGTGTTCACGAACCAGGGAACTTTCCATATTTGTCCAGTCAGCTATTAGCACCAATGCAATGATACGGACCCAGTTAATAACCAGCGCCAAGACAATTGAACAGGACATTATCATCGCCCAGCCTCGCCACCGATAGTCGTTCAGGATTGCCGTGAATGCTCCAAGCACCATTGCAATCGCGAGGAAGCCGATGCCTGAACAGCCGTCTGCAATAACGAGTCTGCCGTAGGCGAGCGTAATGTTGCTGCCTTCAATCAGTGCGGTTATTCCCATGGCGCTGACTGCGCCCCCGACGACGACGGTGGCCACGTTCACCAGTATCGGAATGAGGTCAGCCCATATAGGCAGCGATAGGCTGAGCAGGAGCAGGTATGGGATGAGCTTCAGCGCGCCCCCGAGCCCTAGTAGGGTCCACGCGATTGCAAAAAGGCTGACTGGCAAGGTGAGATAGGCCAGCGTATCGATACGAACCAGTTCAAGTGCTGCCCACGCGGAAGTGACAAGAATGAGCAGTATTCCCCCAACAAGACGACTACAGAGCCCTTTTTCAGACCAGCGTGAGCTGCTATCCAGAGGTGGGTGGACAATAAGGAGGGCCAGATAGGCAATAGCTGTGGGTAGGCCGTGTGACATGGTCTGTTCCCACTTAAGCCAGATTTCAGCGAGCCTGGCCCATGAGGGATAGAAAATCACAACGGATGCGAGGGTGGCCAAGAGAAAAGGCCAAGCACGAGAAAGCCGGGGAACCAAAGTCATCCGTAACCTGAGAATCCTGTTATTGATTTACTGCAAAGAGTATCGCCTTATTCTTTTCTCGTCATTAGGTCTGGCCAGCAAAAACCCCACCGCGTGCACGGTGGGGTTTCTGGATAACGCTAGCGGGCCTTAGGCTTTGCGGCGCCGAACGACACCGAGGCCGAAAAGGCCGATCCCAAGAAGCGCAAGCGTTCCGGGTTCTGGAACCGGGACGATGTCCTCCACGTAGACCAGCATGTCGTTGTAGTCCATGTCTGATCCGTCCTCGAAACCAAGGATGTAGTCATCACTTTCCCAAAGTACGCATTTCTCAGGAGTATCTTCACTGCAGCCGTAGGTTATTTCGCTGCCTAGATTGATCCGCTGCCCCTTGCCTTGAATTGCAACAAATCGCTCAACGCCACCATTACGTTCGGCATCGGAATAGATTACCGGGGCGCCACCGCGACCCAGGTAGAAACCGAATTCCTCGCTGGCAAAGGTACCCTTTTTCTGATTGTTGACGTAAACGCTGTAGCTACCACCCGAGATGTCGAAACTGACTTGGGCGCGGTTGGCGTTGTCAGTTACGGGCCCGTTAAAGCCGCCACTGGTTGTAAAGCTGCCTTCGTCCGCACCGTTAAACAACTCGACGTAGTCGTCGCCGTTGTAGATGCCGAAAGACTGTTTGGACAGCATAGACGTGATTTCAATCAGAAAGGTTGCTGTGCTGTTGCTTCCGTCCGGGGAAGAGGTAAAAAATGGTTCGGTGCTTACATCATTGTTTTTGGTATCGCCGAGCACATTAACGCTGCTTCCCGAGACAATGAGATTGTCGTTGATAATCTCACTGAGATTCGCCTCAGAACCGTTGTTAATGAATGCTGCTTGAGCAGACATGGCGCTCAGACACGCTACAGCTAAAGTCGTTCTGGCCAATTTCATTGTACTGATACTCCGTCAAGGTGTAGTGCGTTCCGTGCAACCCGGCTATCTCAGAGAGATCCGTGGCTTTCCGTCCCCCCCTCGCGAGAGGTTTGGCGGCGGGGAAATGTCCCCACGTCGTCTGTTAAACAACATCCGTGCCAGAACGGAAAAACATATATAAAACAGTTGAGTGAAGAAGCCGTCAGATTGGTTGTGTAAAGCGGCTATGCATGAGATGTAAAAAAACCAGACACGCTTTCGAGTCTGGTTTCTTATCGATACGACATAGACAGTTAAGGCTATAATGCCCTGCGAATCTCGTCGAGGTGCTTTTTGAATTCTTCGTTATCCGGGGCCATTGCGAGCGCTCGTTGTAGTTGATCCATTGCTGCACGGTGTTGGCCATCGAGATGAAGAATCCAGCCATAGGTATCGAGAATCGCCGGGTTCTCAGGCTCAATCTCGGCAGCGCGAGCTGCGAATTCAAGTGCACGAGGGGTGTCTGTATCCCTTAATGCCCAGGCAAGATTGTTCAAAGCCGTTGTGTGGAGCGGATCCCGCTGTAAAACCTTTTGATAGTGATTTGCGGCCGCCATGATGTTGCCTTCGGTCATCAATTGATTCCCGCGGGAAAGGTTGGCCGGAACGCTATCAGGGACGAGATCAACCCATTTTGCTGTAAGTTCGTCGGTCTTCTCTTGCGCGACCTGGTTGGACAGCTGAACGAGCGCGGGAAGGACGGCAGGATCACCGTTCTCACTCCAAAATTTATAGAGGGTCTGAAAAGCTTCTTCAGCGCGATTATCAGCCTGTAGGATGGCGGCGCGTGCAGTGGTCACCGGGGCCGTTGCTCCGAAAACCTGCTCGACTTCCAATACCGCAGACTCAGCTGCCTCGATATTACCCTGTTGGGTGCGGATTCGTGCTGGTAACAGAGCAAACCCCTGATTTTCAGGGTTCAGTGCAAAAGCCTGCTGAGCCTTGTTGACCGCATCATCCCATTGTTCTGAGAGTGTTAGTTTCTGTGCTTCGGCAGCAAGCAGGTTGGCTTCAGCGGTCTTGAGAGACGCTGCCTCTATTCCCTTGCCGACTTCTGCTAGCCGGGAACGGGCTGTCTCCAGTTCATCTTCGGATATCAGCCAAAGAATCTCTGTTGCGGCCAGAGCATCTGCCAATTCGGGTTCAGCCTGACTGACAGACTTGGTCCAGTCTTCAACGGCGGACTCGTTCTGATGGTTGGCGGCATGAAGCCGGGCAGCCCTGAACAACAACGGTAGTTTTGGCTCGGTTTGTTTGGCAGCTGCGACAAAGCTGTTGACGGCTTTGGCTGGTTGACCCGCCTCCTGGTATAGCTGGGCTAGCGTGATGTTTACTTCAATGCTCTCAGGGTTGGTGTCACGGAGGCCTTCCAACTTCTTGATTGCCTCTTCGGTATCACCAGTTCCTGCTAATGAAATCGCTGCAAGAAGCTGCGCAGAGCGGTTCTCGGGGTAGCCGTTCTCCAGAGACTGTTGCAACTCTCTAAGCTCCCCGGTTTGGCCCTCTCGGATAAGTAAACGCACGTAGGCCGCTGTGGTGGGCCAGTCGTCCGGTTTGTTTGCAAAGGCAATCCGAAGTTGTCCCAGAGCTTGCTCGGGCATCCCTTGGCCTTCGTAATAGTTGGCTAGGGCCAGTCGAAGACGAACGTTCTCGGGATTGAGGCTTAGGGCCCGGCTCAGACTGGCAACGCCCTCGGACTTCGTGTCTTCGAGACTCAGCGCCACCATGCCATGCATAGCCAGCAGCTCCGTGTCGTCGGGGCGGGCCTCAATTGCTCGAGCCAGCGTTGCATAGGCTTCCCGGCGCTCACCCTTGTCGATTCGAGCCATTGTTGTAAGCCGAATGAAGCGGGTGGGAGACGTTTCCGGATCAATATTCTGAGAAAGCAGATCCAGGCCCTCTTGAAGCCTGCCTTGTTGCAGATTTAGCGCGCCAAGGGTAAGAGCGATGCGTTCGTTATTCGGGTTTAACTGGAGCAGGTCCTGGAGGGTCTCAGAGGCCTCGTCGAAGCGACCTTCTTTAATCGCAGAAATCGCTGACTTTGCCTGATTCTCAAGATCGGAATCGGTATTTTCTGCAAGAACCCGGTTATAAACCTGTGCTTCGGTAACACGGCCCTGTTCCGTGAGCACTCGGGAAAGCAATGTCAGTGTTTGTCTTCGCACTGGCAGAAAAAAGTCAGAGTTGGGGAGAGCGCCCACAGCTGCCGTTAGCGCCTCCACAGCCGGCTCAAGGCGGTTCAGCGTGTAAAGTGCGCGCCCCTTTAACATCAAGACCTCGGAGCTTTCAGGGTATTCTGCGAGATAGGAGTCAGCCTCGGATACTGCTTTCTGAGGATTGTTCAGATGCAGGTAGGTTTTCAGGATCCCGGCAGTGGCCTTTTCCACTTGCCACCCCTCAGCAAGTGCCTTTTCGAATTGCTCAATGGCTGCCTGATAGTCGCCGGCGAGTCTCAGCGCGTCGCCTTGAACAACGGCGCCTCGACCTTTTTCCTCTGGGGTTTCAAGGTCGGCCAGTGCCAATGTTTCACGCGCAGATAAGTGTTTGCCTTGCCCAATGTAGGACTCTGCTAAGGGAAGCGCGATCTCGCCGGGCTGTTGATCCAGTCGCGGACCCAGGAGTGTCTCGACTTCTGGATAGGCACCCACACGAAGATAGAGATCAGAAAGGCGTAGAATGTAGTCTAGATTTTCCGGTTCCTGCTGGATGGCGTTTTTTATTTCCAGCATGGCGGATCTGTACTGCCCTTGCTCTGCGTAGGTCTCACTTCGATTAATGTGAGTGAGCCCTTCGGGCTCTGTTGAACCCCCGCCGCATCCGGCTAAAACCAGCGCTGCCACAAGGCTGGTGCCGATATACAGACCCTTGCAAAAGGTAATCACGCGCCCATGGTGGCGGTGTCGCTTGAACATGGGCAATGTAGTTACGTTGTTCATAGTAGTCCTGCCTGGCTCTTTAGCTCTCTGGTGAAGCTTCGGAGGTTTCGATGTTGTACTTATCGGTAAGGCTATAAATGGTGGGGCGTGTTATGCCAAGTAATCGGGCCGCCCTCGCCATATTGAATCCGCTGACCTGAAGTGCTTGGTTAAGCGCACGCCGCTCTGCGGTTTCTCGAATCTGGCGAAGGTTCAGGCATTTCTCATCTTGCGTTGATGTAGCTTGAAGGGACAGGTCTTCGGCAGTGACTCTTTTACCTTCGGCCATTATGATCGCGCGCTTGACCTTGTTGATCATCTCCCGCACATTCCCGGGCCAAGGATAGTTATTGACGGCGCTTATGGCGTCCTCGGCGAAGGACAGGTTGGGGCGGTCGAGCTCTTTCCCGATACTTTTCAGGAGTGATTGGGCGAGAACCAGGGCATCGCCATCACGATCCCTCAGAGCAGGGACGTCAAGCGTGATTTCGCTAATGCGGTAGTACAGATCCTCCCGGAATTCGCCGCCTTCAATAAGCTGGTTCAGATTCCGGTGGGTCGCACATATAACCCGTACATCAACTGAAATTGGTTCGATCGCACCAACGCGATCAATCATCCGTTCCTGAAGAAATCTGAGCAATTTTGCCTGCAGCGCGAAAGGCATGTCCCCTATCTCGTCAAGAAAAAGCGTGCCACCGTTGGCAGACTCTATTTTGCCCTTTTTGTTCTGTGTTGCGCCGGTAAAAGCGCCTTTTTCGTAGCCGAATAGCTCGCTTTCCAAGAGGGCTTCAGGTATTGCTGCGCAATTAATGGCCGCGAAGGGCTTTGAGGCTCGAGGGCTGAGATCATGCAGTGCCCGAGCGAGCAGCTCCTTGCCGGTTCCGGTTTCACCGTTTATGAGTGTAGTAACGTCAGTCGGCGCGATTTTCTCTAGCGTCCGGCAAACCTGAAGCATTTGCGGGCTGGCTGCGACAATACCTTTGATATTGGTGGCGTTCTGCTGGTTCGCCAGTTCGCGATTCTCGCGCTCAAGTTCATAAAGCCGAAAAGCTCGGTCTACGACAAAGGTCAGGATGTCTGCATCCAGAGGCTTTTGGTAAAAGTCTGATGCGCCCATTCCAATGGCCTTGACAGCATTCTCCTTGTCTTCGCGACCGGTAACAACGATGATTTTTGTTAGTGGCGCGAGCCTGAGAATTTCTTCCAGAAGAGTGAATCCCTCAGAGGCTCCTCCTGGGTCAGGGGGGAGGCCTAGATCCAAGGTCACTACATTGGGCTCTTCTCGTCGCAGGAGTGCCAATGCGGATTCACGATCCGACGCTAGGCTTACTTCCAGATCATCGCTGAAGCACCAGCGCATTTGGCTCTGGAGCCCCGGGTCGTCTTCTACGATCAAGAGTCGTCTAGTCACAACAGCATCAAATCCTTTTTTGGAGTTTCCCTTGTAAAGATTCTTAACCGAACGTTGACACTTTGCAATGCTCGATGGAATTTATTGAAGTGGACGCCGACTAATTGACGCTCTCCTTTGAGTGGTCCGCGTCATGATCTGGTCGATATGTTTGTTCAGTCAGTTGTACCGCCTTTTCGAATGCAAGGGGGATTCGCACAGAGAAACATGACCCAACCCCGGGCTCGCTTGTAACATCGATACTTCCGCCAATTTTCCGTATGTATTCCCTAGCCTGATAAGCGCCAATACCCATGCCCGTCAGACCTTTGGTGCTTTCAAAAGGTTTGAATAATTGGTCACTGATGAATTCTTCTGTCATTCCTGAGCCTGTGTCTTGAATGAACAGAACTACGGAGCCTTTGGATGTCTTGATTGTAAGAGTGATTTCCCCTGTCTGCGGTGTCGCGTCCTGTGCGTTCTGAATCAGATGGCCCAGTACGCTGCGGAGATGCTCAGTATCAGCTTTAATGATCGCTTCTGGTGGAGAGCCGACAACATGCGGCGCTGGCGCCCGATGCTGATAATGCGTCACCAATTGCTGAACCAAATGTGTCAGGTTGATCGGCTCAAGACTGACCTTTTCTTCTGTATGAGGTTTGCGAATGTGATCTACCAGATTCGACATTTTCCTCACAGCGTGTTCAGTTGTATTGATCATGTCGTCAATGAATGCAGGATTATTGCGATGCTTTGGCGCATTTTTCACTAGCAGTGACAACTGGGCAATCACGGTTTTCAGGTCATGAACCATAAAAGAGGACGCCTTGCTTACGGCTTCAAACTGCATCGCACGGGATAATCTGTATTGAGCATCGGCTTGGGCGAGCAGGTTGCAGGTCTGCCGAGCCACGACCTTAATGAGGTCAAAGTTTTCCCAATTGAGCTCTACGCGGGCGTATGGGTTGCCGACAAGAGCCATCCCATAGAGCTCATTACCCAAATAAAGAGGAATGATCAGCCAGCAGTCAGGAGTTTTTGCTATTGCGTCAGGAATTTCCAAAAGGTTGTAGCTGACCGGATCTGCCTTGTATTCATGTAAGTCGACAATCCACTCACGGTCCCGAAAAAAGCGAACCAGTTCGGAGTTGCCCTCGATCATGGTGTATTTGGGTGTCGAAAGATTGACCGAAGCTTTGAGAACGTAAGCATCCTGCTCGCCAATGAGCCAAATCGCACCCGCGTTACTCTCAACCAGTCCCGCGAGAATCCTTATGACGCGCTGGGGTAGAGGAGGGTCGTCACTGAGGTCGGCAAGCTCCCGCGTCATTTTCAGCCATTCTTCGCGGTAGTCGTATTTGTAGTCAAAAAAGTTTTGGCTGATCAATACCATCAGTTTGGAACGGATGCGCCTCGAGAGAAGGAGCGTAGTCAGGAAAACAAGCGAAATCGTGAAAAATAGAACCTGAAGCGCGTCGCCCCATTGCCCACCCAGGGTTCGAACATAATAGCCACCGAGGGCAAGAAACAGCAGATAGCCACCGGCAAATATCAGTGTTCCACCATGAAAAACTGCCGAGCGGGACAAGTGAAAATCAACGGGCTGCCTGCGGGTGTTGATAACATTGACCGCAAATAGCGGTGTCAGTAGAGCATTTACAAAACCGCGGGCGTTCCAGAACGATTCCGCAACATGCCCAAAGAGGAGGGCATCGGAATACATAAAGAAATCGAAGGCGAAGATAGTCCCCGCGCCAATGCACATGTATTTTATACTTGATCTTCCGAAACTGGGGGAATTGCGCCAGATTTGCTCGATGAGAGACAGGCCTAGCAGGGAAAGTCCGATTTGGCCGAGAAGTTTGATTTTCCCGCTAGCCAAGGCCATATCAGTGAAATTTTCGATGAGCCCGATTCCGAGCAGAACCAAAAGTAGCACGCCCGCGCTTGCGCCCAGAATCTGCTTTACTTTGCCGGTGAGCTTATTCTCCCTCAGTCCGTCTTTCAGCAACGCAAAGAGCAGGTAAATCCAGGCGGCATCCCGAAGCAGTTCAATCAAATATCTCAGGTTAAAGCCCGGATAGCCCCAAATGCTCTGACTTACGAGCGAACACGCCCAAACGGCCGTAACGGTTGAGGCAAGCGCAAGAGCGCGGTCGACTCCGCGACGAAGGTATCGTGCCGCCACCAAAATCGCCAGAAGTCCGAACGTAATCGCCGCCAGCGAGTAGCTGAGTACGTCCATGTTGCTGAACATGCCAGGGTGCCTCGTGAAGAAGTCCTTTCCAAAGAATAGCTCTGTTTAGTTACCAGCGTAACTTATGTAGCCGCTGTGGTCCTAAACCGGCCTCTTGTTCTCCCGATAAAACCGGAAAATCTCCTTTAGCGGCCGCTTCGGCTCAAATCCGAACTCATTAACAAACGCCCGCCCATCAATCACCACCGGATACTTGAAGAACGCCATCAGATAGGACGGAAAGCTCTTCAGTTTCAAGGTGCCGAGTATCATCTTCGGAACCATCGGCGGAATGGAAGGCACCTGGATTCGCTTGCAACCACATAGCTTTAGTGCGTGCTGGTAAGCCACCCAGTCCTGCGGCGCGACGTTGAACACGCCACGTGTCGGTTTTTTATACGCCAGCACAATGGCGTCGGCCATGTCATCGATATGGATAAACTGCATCATGGGCGAAAAGCCCGCCAGCACCGGAGCCCGTTCGCTGCCTAGCAGGGTGCTGATGGTGTTGCGCACGCCCGGCCCGACGATATTGCAGGGTCGCAGAATGGTGATGTTCAGTTCCGGGTAGCGCCACAGATAGATGTTGGCCAGGTTCTCCAGTTCCACGGAGTCAATCAGGTCGGCGCTGAGCCCTGCGCTCTTGAGCGGTGCCGCTTCGTCGATAAGTGCTGGGTTGTAGGCCACCGCTCCGTAGACATGGAACGTTGAAAGCACGACCACTCGTTTGATGCCGTACTTGTGGCTCAGGTCCAGAAGCTTCTGGGTGCCGAGCACGTTGGCGTTGTAGCGCCGCATGCGGGTGAGCTGGCTGGACATAATCCGGCCCATGTGGATCACGCCATCAAACTCATAGCGCCGGAACAGATCCTCGAACACCCGCTTGTTGAAATCGATGCAGTAGCTGGGGATGTCGTCGCCCAGGTAGACCTGTTCGCGGAAATCCACTGCGACCAGGTCGCAGGTATCCCGAAGCTGTTCGATAACTTTCTGGGCGAGGGCGCCGGCGGCACCGGTGATCAGAATGTGCGGTCTGCGTTGTTCGCTCATCAGAAAAGCCTTTTCCTTTCGCTCAGTCCCTTGTCGATCAGCCGGCTGATTTCCGCCTTGACCTTCTCTACGCGTTCGGTGACCTGTTCTTCGGGAATTTCAAGGTCGTCGAAGTACATCGGGGCTCCGAAGTTCAGGTGAACTTTTGCCGGCAGCACCACGGGCATGGCGACCGGGGCATAGGGAATGCCCAGGGCTTTGGCCAGGGGCTTTATGTTGGCGATGGCCGGGATGGTTTCCTCGCAACCCACCACGCCAACGGGCACGATCGGCGCCTTGTACTTCATGGCCAGGTGCATGAAGCCGTTCCCAAACCGTTTGAGCTGGTAGCGGTCGTGGTAAAGCTTGCCCGAACCTCGAATGCCCTCGGGGAAAACAATCACGGCTTCGTTATTCGCGAGCATCTTGGCGCAGTTGACCGGGTCTCCAAGTACAGCGCCAACTTCATTCAGCAAATTGCCCAGCCAGGGCACGGTTGGAAAAAAGCGTTCAATCATGGCCCTTGGAATGCGGGCATCTTTTTCCCGGGAGGCAAGGGCATAGCCAATCAGCAGGCCGTCGATAGGAAGCTGGCCACTGTGATTGGCAATAATGAGCACCGGCCCCTCGGCGGGAATGTTTTCCACCCCGTGCGCCTGTACCCGGAAGTACTTTTCGTAAATCTGTTTGGTGAGCGAAAGCCCGTACTTCATGGCTTCGTTGTTATAGCCCCATGGGTCGTAGCCCAGGCTCCCGATGGGTTTGCGGATGCGGTTGATGTGTTGATCCAGTTCCGCGGGAACGAGTCGGGATTTCAGAAACGATGCCAGGCTCATGATTGCCTTCCAATGAATACGCCTAATGTGTGGCTTTGCCCATTATTAAGCACCCGATAATCGCTGGCTGCATTGGCGGTTTCGACGCACAGCATGGACTGCCAGGCCGTATCGGGAAAATCCGATAGCTTGGCCGCCTTGGCCGGACCGGGGTTCCAGACCACAGTTGAGTCACTTCCTACGGCCGAGAGCTTGCGGCCAGTTCGGGGTGTCACGATCGTCAGGGTTTCGCCGCTCTCATAGATGCGGTCCGTTTCGCCGTCGAAATACACAGGGCCTTCCTGGTTGCGGTATTCCCAGTTATCCAGGGTGTCGATGTACTGGCTGTTTCCGAGACCCAGCACACGAGTCCGGGTTATGTCGCTGGTCGGCAAATAAGTATGGAGCGCCTGGGTAAAGGCCAGCGGATCGTTCCCCAGATTCGTGGTCGTCAAAGCCAGTTGGCATCCGCGGATGGAGAAACTGAAGGTGAGCAGGGCGAGCGCATGCCCGATCCAGACATCACTGAAATCTTCATTGGCATCCAGGGACAGGCTGATTTCCACTTCGTGGGCGTTCTCCCGGACATCTTCCAGTTTCCAGAGCGCGGTACGGGCAAACCCGTGGGCTTGGTCTGTCTGGATGCGTTTCCGCACTTCCGGCGCGTTGCGGGCCGGATCGCCGAACCAGGGCCAGCACACGGGAATGCCACCGCGGATGGCTCGACCGGGTTCGTACCGGGCCGCTGGGCTCATCCAGAGCCAGTCAGATTCGTCCTGAGGTTTGAAGCTTGCCAGATGAGCGCCCTGAATAAACACAGTGGCCTGGAACAAAGGATGGTGGACCTCAAGAGCTTCCAGTTGCCCGATTGTTTTCCAGCGCGTGAAGGACCACTGGCCCGGCGAAAGTGAGAGCGGTGGCCTGTTACTGCTTTCTGACATGGTTAGCTACTGAGTGAAACCGGTTAAGTGTATTTGCCTACACAGAGAGTAAATTAAAACTGCCGCTGCGGCGAGAATTGCGCCTAAAATACGCTCAAATTCAGTACGAGGCCTGCCGATGGAAACGCCGGTAATCATTCCGATCCATGATCCCCTTATCACACCTTTGC
>Ga0070724_10001665_pt1 | contig 12971 bp, 11 predicted proteins | sample tdDd001_FD_67278 | JGI IMG/M metagenome (GOLD analysis project Ga0070724, IMG submission 67278) | Marine sediment microbial communities from the Atlantic coast under amendment with organic carbon and nitrate - tdDd00.1 | ecosystem: Environmental > Aquatic > Marine > Coastal > Sediment | place...
CAGGGGTATGACACGGCGAACCTGCTGATCTCGGCCATGGATAAGGCGGATATCAAGGACGCTGCGGCCTTTCGTGAGGCGCTGAAATCGGCGGATTTTGCCAGCGTCCGAGGTAAGTTCTCGTTTGCCGACAACAACCACCCGGTGCAGGACATTTACGTCCGCGAGGTCATCATGGAGGGCGATGTGATCACGAATAAAATCGTCGGTACTGCCATGGAAGATCGCGCAAACGCATACGTAGATATGTGCAAGATGTAAGACAGGCGGGCCCCGGATCACCGGGGCCTGACCGCCCGGGGGCAGGGACATGAGCGCAATACTGTTGGTCGAGCAGATCCTGAACGGGCTGCAATCGGGTGTGATGCTGTTTCTGATGGCCGCCGGGCTGACGCTGGTGTTCGGCGTTATGGGGCTGATCAACCTTGCCCATGGATCGTTGTACATGGTGGGCGCCTTTGCGGCGGCGAGCATTGCGGCGGCGACTGGGTCCTTCGTGTTGGCCTTGGTCGCGGCGCTGGCGGCAGCTGCTGTTGCCGGGGCGCTGATCGAACTGGTCGTGATCCGCAGGCTCTATGCGCGCGACCATCTGGATCAGGTGCTGGCCACTTTTGCGCTGATCTTGATCCTGTCCGAGGGCACGCGTTGGATGTTCGGTTCGTTCCCATTGTATCTGGATGTGCCCAGTTGGCTGTCGGGACCGATCAGCCTGCCGGGGGGTATCCAATATCCCCTGTACCGTTTGGCGATCATCGTGGCGGGGCTGGCGGTGGCCGGAGGTCTGTTCTTGCTGATTTCTCGCACGCGGTTGGGTATCCGTATCCGCGCTGGCGAAGCTGACCGCGAGATGATTGCCGCCCTGGGGGTGGATATTTCCAAACTCTATACGATGGTGTTCGCTTTGGGCGCCGCGCTGGCCGGGTTGGCGGGGGCACTGGTTGGGGCGATCCAATCGGTGCAGGTCGGGATGGGTGAGCCGGTTTTAATCTTGGCCTTTGTTGTCGTCGTGATCGGGGGGATCGGGTCAATCAAAGGCGCTTTTGTTGGGGCGCTTCTGGTGGGCCTGACCGATACGCTGGGTGGGGTCCTGCTGCCGCAATTGTTCGCATTGTTTCTGGACCCGTCCGCTGCTGCAACCGTGGGGGCCTCGCTTGCCTCGATGGCGATTTATATCCTGATGGCGGTGGTGCTTGTGCTACGCCCCTCGGGCCTGTTCGGAGAACGTGCATGACTCGGGAACGACTGATCAACTTATTGATTTTACTTCTGATGATTGCCGTTCCTGCATGGGCTTATGCGGTGGATGAACCATTCATCCTGACCCTGACGACCAAGGTAGCGATCCTTGCGCTGGCTGGGGTTGGTTTGAATATCGCACTGGGGCTGGGCGGGTTGATCAGTTTTGGCCACGCCGCGTTTTTCGGGATCGGAGGCTACGCGATGGGCATCCTTGCCAGCCACGCGCAAAGCTATACCCCGATGATGGAATGGCCCCTGTTGATCGAGGGTACCAAGTCCATGCCAGTGATCTGGCTGGTGGCGATGCTGACCAGCGCATTGGCGGCGCTATTGATCGGAGCACTGTCTTTGCGGACGTCGGGCGTGTATTTCATCATGATCACCTTGGCCTTTGGACAGATGCTGTATTATTTCGCGATCAGCTGGCCCGCCTATGGTGGCGAGGACGGGTTGTCGATCTATGTGCGCAATGGGTTTCCAGGGCTGAATACGCTGGACCCGCTTCAATATCTGATCCTGTGCTACGTTGTTCTTTTCATTGTGATTTTCCTGTCGTCTCGATTGGCGAAGTCCGCGTTTGGCCTGGCCTTGGGTGGGGCGCGACAGAATGCTGAACGGGTCCAGACGGTTGGGATCGCGCCGTACCGCGTGCGGCTGACAGCCTTTGTGATTTCAGGTGCGGTGACGGGGCTGGCGGGGGCGCTCTATGCGGATCTTAACCGTTTCGTAAGCCCGACCATGTTTAGCTGGCATACGAGCGGGGAAATCATGGTCTTCGTCATTCTGGGCGGGGTTGCGCGGCTGTTCGGGCCGGTGGCGGGGGCGGCTCTGTTCATCGGGATGGAACATGTCTTGGGCGGGATCAGCGAATTCTGGCAGGTTTTCCTGGGGCTGACGCTGCTGGCTGTTGTGTTGTTCGCACGTGGCGGCCTGATCGGCACCCTCGCGGGGCGCGAGGTGGCGCATGACTAGGCCCGTTCTTTCCACCCACCGCATCTGCAAAAGCTTTGGTGCGTTGGAGGCCAGCAAAGATGTCACGCTGGATTTGCGTCCAGGCGAAATCCATGCGCTGATCGGGCCGAATGGGGCTGGCAAATCCACGTTGATCAAGCAGATCGCGGGCAGTCTGCAACCTGACAGTGGCGAGATCCGCTTTATGGGGCGCGATGTAAGTGCGCTGGACACGGTGGCGCGGGCGCGCATGGGGCTGGGGCGCACCTTCCAGATTTCCGCGTTGGCGATGGAATATACGGTGCTGCAAAATGTACTTCTTGGGGCGTTGGGCACACAAGGGAACGTGTTCCGGTTTTTTGGAAACGCGTTGAAAGACAAAGGGTTGCGCGCCATGGCCGAAGAGGCGCTGGCGAGGGTCGGATTGCTAGACAGAGCTACCGATCTGACCGGTGCGCTGTCGCATGGCCAGCGCCGTTTGCTTGAGGTGGCCGTGGCATTGACCCTGACCCCCAAGGCTTTCGTCATGGACGAGCCGATGGCAGGTTTGGGCACCGAAGGATCCGCCCGATTGACCGAGTTTCTGGATGGGTTGCGCGTTCAGGCGCCGATCTTGTTGGTCGAGCATGACATGGACGCGGTTTTCGCATTGGCAGATCGGATTTCGGTGCTGGTGTACGGGCAGATTATTGCAACAGGCTCTATCGCAGAGATTCGAGAAAACCCCGAAGTTAGAACGGCTTATCTGGGGGATGGCGCAATATGACTCTTCTTTCTGTTCGTGATTTATGCGTTAGTTATGGTGCGTCTCAGGCGCTTTTCGGGGTGAGCTTTTCCATTCAGCAAGGCGAGGTGTTGGCGCTTTTGGGACGGAATGGGATGGGCAAAAGCACCACGATCCACGCGATCTGTCGGATGCTGCCATCATCTGGTGAAATTCTCTTTTCAGGGCAGGATATTACGCGGCTTCCGTCCCATCGTGCCGCGCGGTTGGGGCTGGGTCTGGTCCCCGAAGGTCGGCGCTGCTTTGCCCCGTTAACTGTGATAGAGAATTTGACCGCTGCCGCACGGCCTGGGGAATGGGATTTATCTCGTGTTTTCAACCTCTTCCCACGCTTGCAAGAGCGAAAGACACAACGCGCCTCATCGTTGTCTGGTGGCGAGCAGCAAATGCTGGCGATTGCACGCGCTTTGATGACCAATCCGCGGTTGCTGATGCTAGACGAGGCGACTGAAGGTCTGGCACCTGTCGTGCGCCAGGAAATCTGGGATTCTGTCAAAAATCTGAAAGAAAATAGTGGTTTATCAATTTTTGTCGTCGACAAAAGCTTGAAGGAACTGGCCGATGTTGCCGACAAAGCAGTCATTCTGGAACGCGGCCGTGACGTCTGGGCAGGGCCAATGACCGGGCTGAATGACGACCTGAAAACTCGCTTTCTGGGCGTTTGAATGTCGGAGTTAACTAAGCATCAACCCGACCGTGCGATACTAAACCCAGTAAATGGTTTGGTGCCAAACAGAAAAGGGGGGGGGACTCGCTACAGGTGATCTTCGAACTTGAAATCAGGTAGAAGGGTGAAAGCCTCGCGCAGGGCGGTTCCCCAACCATTTGAAACCTCCATAAAATATGGATCATCGGCGCTGATGCGGAACGTCTGGCCGGTTTTGAGGCTGTCTTTCTTATAGACATGAACGTCGAGCGGTGGGCTGACCGATAAGTTGGCCTTTATGGTCGAATCAAAGCTAACAACCAAAAGCTTGATGGCCTCCTCAAAGCTCATGGTCGGTTCATAAGCGCGCAGGATTATGGGGCGTCCGTATTTGGTTTCACCAATCTGGAAAAACGGGGTGTCTTCTCCGGCTTCGATGAAATTTCCTTCGGGGTAGATCAGGAACAGGCGTTGCTCGCCGTTACCGACTTGCCCCCCAACCAGTAGGGTCGCGTTAAAGGCGCTGTCGGCGCGTTGACCGACTTCGGCATTTGTGGCGATAACCTCTTTCAAGGTGCGCCCGACCAAGGTGGCCACCTGAAACATGGATTGCGCTGACAGGATGTCGGGGTCTCGGTCCGCGACTTCCTTTGAACGCTCCTCAAGGATGCTGATCACGGCTTGTGTTGTCGCCAGGTTGCCCGCGCTCATGATGGTGATTTGGCGTTCACCGGGGATTTCCCAGGTGGACATCTTCTTGAAGGTCGAGATGTTGTCGACCCCCGCATTCGTGCGGGTGTCCGACATGAACACCATTCCGTGGTTAAGGCATAGCCCGACGCAGTAGGTCATTTTCGTCCATCCGATTCCCGAGTGACACGCCTATTGATCAGCCTGGCTTTGAACTTTCAAGGCGACAAGCAGGTCCTCGTTCCCGGTTCCTTGTCGAATTCCGTGAATCGGGGCGGCGTCCCGGTAGTCGCGGCCAACCGCCACGCGGACATAGCGGTCATCGGGGCAGATCGCGTTCGAGATATCAAAGCCGATCCAGCCGATATCCGTAACCCAGACTTCGGCCCAGGCGTGGGCGGCGTTCTGAACCTCGCGATCGTCCAGCATCAGATAACCCGAGACATAGCGCGCAGGCAGGCCCAGCAACCGCGCGACGGAAATCATGATATGTGCGTGATCCTGACAGACCCCATGCCCGGCACTAAGCGCCTCCTCGGCGGAGGTTGTGCTGTGGGTGCGCCCGGTTTCATAGGCAACGCGCTCGCCGATCAGGGCCGACAGGCGATGCATACGCGCGAGCGTGTTTTCTTCGGGGAGGGGCGTCATCTGCGCGGCTAGCGCACGGATGGATTTCCCTGGCGCCGTCATCGGGGTTGGCGCTTCGTAGATCCACAAAGGGGTAAAGGTCTTGTGCGTTCCCACAATACCTGCGCGATCTTCGATGTCGACCGTTCCTTGCGAGGTAAAGGTCAATTCAGTCGCGTCGGGGTCGGCGAGGATCAGATCCACATAGTTCCCGTATTCGTCTTCGAATCCCAGCTGGCGGGTCCCCCCTGTGACGGTCGTTTCCCAATTGATCACGGTCTGCCCGTGATTGTCGCGCGGCTTCAGGCGCAACTGAAACAGAGCATAGCTGTCCGGGGTGTCATAGGTATATGTGGTCAGGTGAGTGATAGTCAGGCGCATAATATTAACCGTAAAACCGGAAATCTTGTTCAATCTGGGCGGCCAACTGGGCTGTATCCTGTATGGCGGTTTCCAGAAACTCGTGCAGGCCGTCTTCGAAAATCTCATAGACCTTGCGGTTGCGATACCGGGCGGCGCATTTCTCGGACAGGTCCTGGCAGGGCTGCCGCTCACCATATTCCGATTCCAGATGTTCAAGATTTTCCAATATCTTAGCGTGGCAGAACGCCAGGCTGCGTGGCATCCGCCGGTCGAGGATCAAGAAATCCGCGATGGTCGAGGCCGAGACCTCGCCGCCATACAGCCACCCGAAAGAGCGTTCAGCCGATACGGATCGCAGGATGTTTTCCCATTGCGTGTTGTCCATGGACGAGCCCACGAACGAGGACGAGGGCAGAAGAACATAGTATTTGACGTCCAGAATGCGGGCGGTGTTGTCAGACCTTTCGACGAACGTTCCCAAGCGGCAGAAATTGTAGATGTCATTGCGCAGCATGGTGCCGTGCAATGTCCCGCGCACGATGGCTGTTCGGTTACGGATTTCGGACAGAACCACCGCCAGGTTTTTCTCGGTGACTGGGCGGGCCAGCACCGTTTTGATCGACATCCAGTATTCGTTGATGGCCTCCCAAACCTCGGAGGACAGGGCGGTGCGCACCAGCCGTGCGTTCGATCGCGCCAGTGAAATCGCAGACAAAACCGAAGAAGGGTTGTCGCGGTCCCGAAGCAGGAAGTTGATGACGTGACCTGCTTCGAAATCGGTATGTTTCTCGTCATAGATAAAGCGGAAACCAGCGGTGTTGATCACACTTTCCCACTCGCCCTCGGAATCCCCGCTTCGGGTCAGGGCAAGGCGCCAGCCAGCATCCAGAAGACGGGCGGTGTTTTCGCAGCGCTCGAGATAACGGAACATCCAAAAGAGGCCGCCAGCGGTTTTTCCCAGCATTGATTAGTCCCCCAGCACCCAAGTGTCTTTTGTTCCGCCGCCCTGCGACGAGTTCACCACCAAGGAGCCCTCTTTCAGGGCCACGCGGGTCAACCCACCGGGGGTGATCCGGATCTTGTTTGGCGAAACAAGAACAAAGGGCCGCAGATCGACATGGCGCGGAGCCAAACCCGATTTGGCCATGATCGGAACCGTCGACAACGCGAGCGTGGGTTGCGCGATATAGTTCGAGGGGCGCGCCCGCAGTTTCGCCTCGAACCGGGCGAGTTCGCGTTTCGAGGCCGCAGGCCCCACAAGCATCCCGTAACCACCCGAGCCATGTACCTCTTTGACCACTAGATCAGCCAAGTTGTCGAGTACGTATTTCAGACTGTCAGGTTCCGAACATCGCCAGGTGGGAACATTTTTCAGAATGGCTTTCTCGCCTGTATAGAACTCAACGATATCAGGCATATAGGAATACAATGCCTTGTCGTCGGAAATACCGGTTCCGGGGGCGTTGGCGATGGTGATGCCGCCCGCGCGGTAGACATCCATGATGCCCGGCACGCCCAGCATGGACTCGGGGTTGAAATTCAGAGGGTCCAGGAAATCGTCATCGACGCGACGGTATAGAACGTCAATCGCCTTGTAGCCACGGGTGGTGCGCATACAGACGCGCCCGTCCACGATGCGCAGATCGTGGGATTCCACCAATTCTGCACCCATTTGGTCGGCCAGAAAGGCATGTTCGAAATAGGCTGAGTTATAAATACCCGGCGTCAGAACCGCGACCTCGGGGCGGCCACCGTCAAACGCGGGTGGGGCGCAATCTGACAACGACCGGCGTAGGTTCTGCGGATAAGAGGAGACCGGCCGCACCTTTAGACGGGTGAACAGTTCCGGGAACATTTGCAGCATGGTCTCGCGGTTTTCCAGCATATAGCTGACACCGGAGGGCGTGCGGGCGTTGTCCTCGAGTACGTAAAAATCGTTCTCGCCAGTGCGCACAAGATCGGTGCCGACAATATGGGTGTAGACGCCTCCGGGCGGGTTGACGCCCATCATCTGCGGCAAGAATGCCTCGTTTCGGGCGATCAGCTCTTGTGGGACACGACCGGCGCGCAGGATTTCCTGGCGGTGATAGATGTCATACAGGAAGGCGTTGATGGCTCGAACGCGTTGCTCGATCCCTTGCTCCAGACGGGCCCATTCACGTGCGGAAATGATACGAGGAACAATATCGAACGGGATTAAGCGCTCGTCAGCTTCTTGTTGACCATAAACGTTGAAAGTGATGCCAATTTTGCGAAAGAAAGCCTCGGCTTCTTGTGATTTCTTGCGCAGATGTTTGGTGTCTTCCTGCTCGAACCATTCGCTATAGAGGCTATAGGGCACCCGTGGCGCGCCCGAGCTGTCGTGCATCTCGTCGAAGAAGCTAGGTTTTGTGTTCATATGACCAAGTATGTCGAGAGTTCCAATTATGGATTGATTTGATTCCTATGTGAGCAAATGCACAAGAGAACGTCGTTTCTTTCGAGGAAGAGATGGGCAATGTTGCCTAATTATTAGTCATTTTGGTCGTGTGCGTCGGCGTGACAGTTTCGTGAAGAATGCCGCGCTGACGTCGCGGGCGGCTTGACCAGGGGCAGGCACCCGCGCAGGAAAGCCCAAAGGAGAGCGCAATGGATGACCTGTTTGACCTGTTTGTAATCGGGGGCGGCGTGAACGGCTGCGGGATTGCACGTGACGCGGCTGGGCGCGGTTTGCGGGTCGGGCTGGCGGAAATGGGCGACTTGGGGGGGGCGACGTCTTCGGCCTCGACCAAGATGTTTCATGGCGGACTGCGCTATCTGGAGTATTTCGAAATCCGTCTGGTCCGCGAGGCCCTGATCGAGCGCGAGCGCCTACTGCGGGCAATGCCCCATATTGCCTGGCCGATGCGGTTCGTGCTGCCGTATCACCGGGACATGCGGTTCGAGGGCGAAACCCCGGCCTCGCGGTTGTTGTCGATGGTCATGCCGTGGATGCGCGGGCGGCGTCCTGCCTGGGTGATCCGTGCGGGGCTGTTCTTATATGACCATCTGGGTGGGCGTCAGCTGCTGCCCGGAACGCGCGCGGTGGATCTGACGCGGGACGCGGCCGGACAGGCGCTGTTGCCCAAGTTCCGCAAAGCCTTTGAGTATTCGGACGTCTGGGTTCAGGATTCGCGGCTTGTGGTGCTGAATGCGCGGGACGCGCAGGCGCGCGGGGCACAGATCATGGTGGGAACGCGGGTATGTGCCGCGCGCCGGGTGGACGATCTGTGGGAGATTGACCTGGACCATGCCGGGCAACGGCAGCAGGTGAGGGCGCGCGCCCTGGTGAATGCGGCCGGTCCATGGGTCGAACAGATGTTGGGCCAGGTCGAGGCGATGCAGACCACGGCGCGGGTCCGGCTGGTGCGCGGCAGCCACATCGTGGTGCCCCGGATCGCGGGCCATGATCGGAGTTATTTCCTGCAAGGTGCGGACGGGCGAATTATCTTTGCCATTCCGTATGAACAGGATTTCACCTTGATTGGGACGACGGATGAGGATCATCCAGACCCCGATACGCCTCCGATCCTGAGCGAGAAAGAGCGCGACTATCTGCTGAATTTCACCAACGCATACTTCCGCGAAACGCTGAGCGCTGCGGATGTTGTTTGGTCCTATTCCGGCGTGCGCCCCTTGTATGATGACGGGGCAGGGGATGCGCGCTCGGCGACGCGGGACTATGTGTTGGCGCTGGACCAGGACGGCGCACCGTTGTTGTCGGTCTTTGGGGGCAAGATCACCACCTACCGGAAACTGGCCGAGCACGCGCTGCAAAAACTGGCGCCGTTTTTCCCGGATTTAGCGCCTGGCTGGACCGCTGATGTGGCCTTGCCCGGCGGAGATTTCCCGGTTGAAAAGGTCGCTGAGCGGATATCAGACTTGCGCACCGCGATGCCGTTCCTGGATGAGGCGCACGCGTTGCGGTTATTTCGCACCTACGGGACCGAGGTCGCCGAGGTGCTGGGCCACCCCTCCAGCGCTGCTGATTTGGGCCGTGATTTCGGCGCGGGCCTGACCGAAACCGAACTGCGCTGGTTGATGTCTCATGAATTCGCCCGCACTGCGCAGGACGTGTTGTGGCGGCGCACGCGATTGGGATTGCATCTGACGGCAGAGCAGGCGGCTCAGGTGGATCATTGGATGCGCGAAATACTGGCAGGCAGCTGAATTTTGCGCCAGATTGACCACAAAGCAGGAGGAGCAGATGGGTCACATTCTGGCGCTGGATCAAGGCACGACGTCCAGTCGGGCGATCGTTTTTGACGCGAAAATGCAGGTGACCTCGGTCGCCCAAGAGGAATTCGCGCAGCATTTTCCGGCCTCGGGCTGGGTCGAACATGCCCCCGAGGACCTGTGGGAAACCACGCTGCGCTCGGCCCGGCTGGCGCTGGAAAAGGCGGGGTTGCAGGGGGCGGATGTTTCCGGGATCGGTATCACCAATCAACGTGAAACCACGGTTCTGTGGGACGCGCGCACCGGGGAATGCCTGCACAATGCCATCGTCTGGCAGGACCGCCGCACCGCGCCATTGTGTGCGCAACTGCGCAATGACGGCCACGAGGACATGATCCGCCGCCGCACCGGGCTGTTGCTTGATCCCTATTTCTCGGGGACAAAGCTGCGCTGGTTGTTGGATAATGTGGACGGCGCGCGCGCCCTGGCTCTGGCAGGGCACCTGCGGTTCGGGACGGTGGACAGTTTCCTGATCTGGCGCCTGACCGAGGGCCGCGTCCATGCCACAGATGCCACCAATGCCGCGCGCACGATGCTCTATGACATTCACGCAGGCACCTGGGATGCCGAGATTTGCGCGCTTCTGGATATCCCGATGTCCCTGCTGCCCGAGGTGCGCGACTGCGCGGGTGATTTTGGTGTGACGTATTTACTGGGCGGGGCGGTACCAATTTTGGGGGTGGCAGGCGATCAGCAGGCAGCAACCATCGGGCAGGCCTGTTTCCAACCGGGCATGATGAAATCCACCTATGGCACGGGCTGTTTTGCTTTGCTGAACACAGGAACGACGCCAGTTCTGTCGGAAAACCGCTTGCTGACGACTGTGGCGTATCAATTGAAGGGGCAGCGAACCTATGCGCTGGAAGGCGCGATTTTCATCGCTGGCGCGGTGGTGCAGTGGCTGCGCGATGGATTGCGGATTATCGAGACTGCAAGCCAGACCGGCCCGATGGCAGATCAGGCTGACCCGACCCAAGATGTGACCTTGGTGCCTGCTTTCACGGGGCTTGGGGCGCCCTATTGGTCGCCAGAAACACGTGGCGCAGTTTTTGGACTGACCCGCAACACCGGCCCGAATGAAATGGCGCGGGCGGCGCTAGAGAGCGTCGGCCTGCAAACTCGCGATTTGTTGGAGGCGATGCGCGCCGATTGGCCCGATGACACCAAGGCAATCCTGCGGGTGGATGGGGGAATGGCGGGGTCGGACTGGACGATGCAATTCTTGTCGGACATTCTGGGCGCGCCAGTAGACCGGCCCGCAGTGCTGGAAACAACGGCCTTGGGCGCTGCTTGGCTGGCTGGCATGCAGGCGGGGCTCTACCCCGGAATGCTTGGATTTGCCGAAGAGTGGGCTGCGGATCACAGGTTCTCTCCGCAAATGCCCAAAGATCAGCGCAAAATGCGCTATGCCCGCTGGAAACGCGCTGTCGCTGCTGCCATGGCTGTCTGATCTAAGGTCGGCGCCATGGATGGACAGCCCCCCACAAAGCGCTCATAACGCGAGCCAGTAAATCTGAGGAGCATGCCATGAGCTGTGCGCTGTGCGGGGCCGATACGGCCACCGAATATACCGTTGCCCCACGTGACGAGGCGGTCTTTCTGTGCGACACCTGCCAGGCAGGCGCAGAAGGTCGGCCCGAAGATGTGCCGCATTGGAAATGCCTGAACGATGCAATCTGGAGCCCGGACGCCCCGACGCAGGTGGTTGCATATCGCTTGCTACACAAGCTGGAGGCCGTGTGGGCTAAGGACCTGCTGGACATCGCTTATCTGGAGCCTGAGACGCTGGCTTGGGCTGAATCCGGGCTAAGCGAAGAGCCAGATGTCGAGCATAGAGACTCGAACGGAACAGTACTATGCGCGGGGGACACGGTGGTCCTGATCAAAGATCTGCCGGTTAAAGGGGCTGGATTTACTGCCAAACGCGGAACAGCAGTGCGCAACATCTCTTTGGTAACGGACAATGCCGAGCACATTGAAGGCAGGGTCGAAGGCCAACGCATTGTGATCTTGACCCAATTCGTAAAGAAATCCTGACCAAAAGGGGCGCGCTGACGCGCGCGCATGGGCCTCGTCGGCGGCCTCCGGCCTTCTCCTCAGGTTTTAGGGGCTTTGCCCCTCTTGGCCTTTGGCCAATTCACCCCTTGGCGGCACGTGGAATACTACTGTTTCATCTTGCCATAAATACTCCGGGGGTGAATGCGTTGAAAACGCAGAGGGGGCAGCGCCCCCTTTCCATCCCTAAATTATCAGCTCGATCAAACTTGGACCGGGGGTGTTGTTTGCGCGATTGATTTGATCGACAAGGTCTTCCATGTTTTCGGCGCGGGTGGCTGGGATGCCGAACCCTTTGGCGATGGATTGCCAGTCTATCGACGGTCGGTCCAGATCGAACAGCTCTTGGGCGGCGGGACCGGGTTTGGCGCCAACAGCTGTCATTTCCCCCTGCAGGATCGCGTAACTCCTATTGGATAGCACAATCGTAGTGACATTCAGCCCCTCGCGTGCCTGTGTCCACAGTCCTTGCACGGTGTAGAGAGCCGAGCCATCTGCCTGAAGCGCCACAACGCGCCGATCGGGGCAGGCGGTCGCGGCCCCCGTGGCCATGGGAATACCCAGACCGATCGAGCCTCCGTTCAAGTGAAGATAATCATGCGGGTTGGCGGTTGTGAACGCTGGCAAAAGAGCGCGGCCGTAGCTGACGCTTTCATCCACGATGATCGCGTTTTCTGGCAGTGTTTTCTGGATCGCTGCGCCCAACAGTTCCGGTGTTGGCGCTCCTGAGAGGGTGCCGTGGTCGGGGGCCGAAGGGCGTGGCGCGTTTTCCGAGGCGCCTATGGCCTGCGCAATCGCATCCAGCGCGGCCAGATGGTCCTGATCGGGGCGCGTCACCATGTGACAGGTGCAGCCTTCGGGCATCGGGGTGTTCGGCTTGTCGGGATATGCAAAGAAATTCACCGGCTCGCGCGCGCCGATTTGGATGATTTGCTCGACTCCGGCCAAAGCTTGGATCGACAGATCCACATTATAGGGGATGCGTTCGATTGGGACGCGGCCTAGGCCAGCCTGTAGACGCGGGATTTGCGACAGGGTCATCAGCCGCGCGCCGGTTTTGTGGGCGATACGACCGGCGAGCTCCAGAGGGGCCTCGCGCAGGGCACGGTTCGACAGCAGCAGCACGGTTTTCTTACCGTTGCTTAGCATTTGCGCGGCGCGGTCCACGGCCAGGCCGGTGGGGCCGGTGGGGGCAGCGGGGGGCAGGTATGCTGCGATCTGGCCGCCTTCGGTCCAGGCCGCATCCGAGGGCAGGATCAATGAGGCGACGCCGGGGGCCTCCATACTGGCGCGAATGCCCTCCATCGCGTCAGCCGAGACGCGGGCGGGATCATTGCTGCGGCGGGTCCAGACAGACAGGGT
>Ga0070724_10001666_pt1 | contig 12958 bp, 9 predicted proteins | sample tdDd001_FD_67278 | JGI IMG/M metagenome (GOLD analysis project Ga0070724, IMG submission 67278) | Marine sediment microbial communities from the Atlantic coast under amendment with organic carbon and nitrate - tdDd00.1 | ecosystem: Environmental > Aquatic > Marine > Coastal > Sediment | place...
TCTATTTATTCGCAACACCGGATACCATACAGGTTACATTGGTTCTTCTAACCTATCGCACTCAGCATTGACCAATGGATTGGAGTGGAACTTAAAAATAACGTCACAAGAAATCCCCCATATTATCGAGAAGTCATTAAGCACATTCGAGACTTACTGGGCATCAAGTGATTTCGATTTTTTTAATGGCGATGAAAAAAGCAGAGAAAAACTTAAAAGTGCTCTATCTCAACAACGTGGCGTTCAAGAAAATAACGCGGTGTATTTTTTTGATGTAAAACCTTTCCCACATCAAAGCGACATACTTGAGCAACTAACTGTTGAACGTGCACTGCACACACGCTTCCGCAATTTGGTAGTAGCTGCAACAGGAACGGGTAAAACCTTAATTTCTGCGTTTGATTTTGCAAACTTTGTAAAAGAAAAGCCGGATGCAAAATTTCTATTTGTTGCTCATCGAGAAGAGATATTGAAACAAGCCAGAACGGCATATCGCGGCGTTTTGCGAAATAACAACTTTGGTGAGCTGTGGGTAGCCGGAAATACACCTTCTAACTATCGTCAGCTATTTGCTTCGGTACAAACACTCAATAGTAAAATCAGTGAGCTCAACTTATCTTCAAATTACTACGACTATATCGTTATCGATGAAGTACACCACATCACAGCAAGCAGTTACCGAGCAATTATCGATTACTTCACCCCTACTATTCTGTTAGGGCTAACAGCAACACCAGAACGCCATGATGGGGGAGATATCCTTGCAGATTTTGGAGGCGTCATTGCTGCCGAGATTCGCTTACCAGAAGCAATTAATCGACGTCACCTCTGCCCATTCCAGTATTTCGGAATTGATGACGACACAGACTTGCGCAACATTCCGTGGAATCGAGGGCGTTACGATATCGCTCAATTAACTAACGTTTATACAAATAACCAATCACGCATAAATAAAATATTACTTAGCCTGCAAGAAATCATTACAGATATCAGCAAAATGAAGGCTATAGCCTTCTGCGTTAGTAAAGAACATGCAAAGTACATGAGTAGCCAATTACTTTTGAATGGCATTAGTGCTGACGTTTTAACTAGTGAAAACAGTCATGAGCGCCAGCAAAAGCAACAAGCTTTGCGAGCAGGCTCAATAAACATATTATGTGTAGTGGATATTTTTAACGAAGGTATAGATATACCCGAAGTAGATACCCTGCTATTTCTTCGGCCGACCGAAAGCTTAACTATATTTTTACAGCAGCTTGGACGCGGGTTGCGTTTAGCTGATGGTAAAGAATGCTGCACTGTTATAGATTTTGTCGGTAATTCGAGACCTGAATATGACTTTACCAATAAATTCAGAGCCCTTGTAGGTAAGAGCAATCGAGCGATAAGTGAAGAGATAAAAGAAGGCTTTCCCCACGTACCTATAGGTTGCCGCATAGAACTGACTAAGCGAACTCAAGAAATGATACTGAGTAACATTCGCCAGGCAAGTCTTACACAACGACGATTAATAGCTATGATCAGGCAGTTTCCTGAACATACAACGCTACCCTTAACTTTGACAAATTTCCTTACCCAGCACCCGGAATTGGATTTAAATGAGCTATACAAGCGAGGATGCTGGACAGACCTAGTAGTTCAATCACGCGAACAAAGTGACACAACCACTTCAAAAAAGAACGGCTATAAAATACTTAGAAAAGCAATACATAACCGGCTTCTCACTTGTGACGACTATGCCTATTTGAGCTTTATCAAAGAGTTGTGCCAAAACCAATTTACACTAGAGAATAACGCCAATCGTTATGCATTGATGTGCCACTACGATTTTTGGCAAAAGACCGGACCGGATTGCGGTTTTAAGTCATTAGAACAGAGCCTTTCTCAGCTAGAGCAAATTGGTATTAATACAGAATTAGCGGACGTAATCAGTTGGCAGATGCAGCGCATAAAACATCAACAGCCAATTATGGAAAACTTGCCAGACGTTCCGATAAAAATTCACGCTCGATACAGTAGAGAACAAGTTTTAGTTGCCTTTGGCGCAACGACATTTGAACGCCAGCCACCAGCACGCGAAGGTGTGTTTGTTATTCAAACCAACAATATCGAGCTGATGTTTGTCACGTTGAATAAAAACGAAAAGCAATTTTCTCCAACCACCATGTACCAAGATTACGCAATCAACGAGCACTTATTTCACTGGCAGTCGCAAAATAGTGCAAGACCTGATCGCGGTAAAGGTAAGGAATATATTCATCATCAGGAAATTGGAAAGCGACTCTTTCTATTCGTGAGGGAGCAAACAAGAGACGAGTACGGCCGCACAATGGGCTTCGTAAACTTCGGAGAAGTTGACTATGTTTCGCATACAGGCTCACAGCCAATGAATATAAATTGGAAACTCAGAACACCTATGCCTAGTTTTATGTGGCAGAACACTGCAAAGTTATCTGTGGGATAAAACAAATCGAACTTGGCTTTCCATATTGGGTGACTTGGTGCGACCTGTGCCTAGACCTGAGGGGGGCGCTTCACATCCAAGGAATACAACAGATACAAAAAACCAGCACGAGGCTGGTTTTTTTATACATGGCGCACCCGATAGGATTCGAACCTATGACCTTTGCCTCCGGAGCGCTGTTTTTGGGTGTTTCCCCATGTATTCCAGCGAACTACAAAACACCAAAATAAACACATAAATCTTTGTATTTAAACATAATATACCATTCACACTCTGTTCATACTTGTTCATCTAAAATCACTGTTTTACACTCATTCTGCTACATATTTGCTACACAGAAATGCCATGACCATTCGAAGAAAGATAACGAATAGCTCTATTAAGGAGCTACATATTTCAGACAGTAGAATGAATGACACGGAGTTGTCAGGCTTTCATGCGCGTATATCTGCCAAAGGCAGAATCACCTATTACCTGTACTACCGACTCAATGGTAAACAGCAAAACTACAAGATAGGCACACACCCAGAAATTACCTCAGTGCAAGCCAGGGACGTTGCTAAGCTCGCTCACGCTTCTGTAGTTAAAGGCATCGATCCACATGAAACCCGTAAGCAACATAAAGAAGATGAAAAACTGGCCAGGCTCTCAACCCTTGAAGCATTTTTAGATAATCAATTTACGAAGTGGTACATGGCGCAATATCCCAAATCGGGTGATCGGGAGATAAAGAACCTTAAAAAGAATTTTCGCGAGCTGTTACCCATGCAGCTTCGAGAAATAAATGCCGCTACAGTTGAGCGACTCCGAACGGAAATGATGAACGGTAAGGCCAGTAACTCAACCATTAATCGAAGGATTACCACGCTTAAATCTGCAATGAGTCGCGCGGTTGAATGGGAAGTGATTGAAAAGCACGACCTCAAGAAAGTAAAAGCACTGCAGGAAGATAATAGTCGTATACGCTACCTGAGCTTTGAAGAGGAAGAATCGCTTAAGCGCGCTTTGTCAGCACGGGATTTTAGGATTAAAAAAGACAGAGAAAACGGCAATAAACATCGCCAGGAAAGAAATTACCCTTTGCTCCCAGATCTCAGTAATAAAACCTTTGCAGACCACCTTGAACCACTAGTTATCCTGGCAAAGAACACCGGAATGCGCCGTGGTGAGTTACTTAGTCTCACCTGGGCAGACGTTAACTTTGAACGAGAATTCGTGACCGTAAAAGCAGCTAAAGCCAAAAGCGGTAAAACCAGGCATATTCCGCTCAACCAGAAAGCCAAATCCGCACTACTAAACTGGAAACTCGATTGTGGACAAGCACATTGGGTTTTCGAAGGTGAAAACCACCTGCCTTTGAAAGATTTCAAAAAATCATGGTCGGCATTACTGGAAAAAGCAGAGATCGTTGATTTCCGCTTTCACGACTTACGTCATCACTTCGCCAGCAAGCTTGTAATGGCCGGTGTGGATTTAAATACGGTAAGAGAACTGCTAGGACACGGAAGCCTTGAAATGACGCTCAGGTACGCGCATTTGGCACCTGAGCATAAGGCTAAGGCAGTTAATAAAATTTGAATTTAAACCAAAAGGAAGCACGCGGAAATGTCAAAGAAGCGTTATTCTGTCAGTTCTTTATTTAAGTTATTTTTTTAATTGTCTCAACTATCGAAAGAGGAGAAAAGCCAGGATAATCATTTATAACTTTCTCCACGACTTCCTTTTTCAATTCGTACTCTCTTTTATATCTTTTCAGAACCGGAAACTTTGACTTATATAGAGCTTCAAGTTGATGGCCTTGTTCAACATTAAACTCATGTGTAACAGTTAACTCCCAGCCATTAAAAACCTTATAGTCAACTCTATTTTGAGAATCCAAATTAAGTTTAAACAAAATAAGATCGATTATTTTCTGAGCGTCACCAAAAGTCAAATTTCCTAATTGAGCGTAAGTTTGCACTGACAAACTACCTACATCTTCAAATTTAATGTAATTTTCTCTTAACATTAGGAGACCCATTAACAAAGGATCTAAAAGATAGTTTTCTATTGCATACCTTTCACCTTCGCCAACCACAAGCACTCTTTCATTTGATTTATTATTTAAATCCCAATCTATAATTCCATATACTTGGTCATTTCCATTTTTAAAAAGACTATCTACAATACTTAAAACATCTGTGCAATTAGATCCTGAAGAAGTCCTCGCCGGTATATAAATAGGCTCACAAGAAAATGCTTCATGTCGGCGATAAATGTTAGTTAACAACTCGTAAAATAATACATCATATTTACTTTCGACAAATACTTGCCTTCTTTTTTCTGTAGATATTTTAAGAAATGGGATATCACCGGAAAGTAGCTCTACTGCTGATTGAGTAGATATTTTCTGCGGTATACCAATACCTCTTTCTACTTGGTAAATGGAAACACCCTCTGCTGAAATTACAGTCGTAGGAGAGTGAGTTGTTATCACTACCGGTATGTTATTATCTTCGACTATATTCTTTTTCAGAATTGAAACCATTTTCTTTGTCATTGATGGATGTAAAGCCGCGTCAGGCTCATCAATTAACAATAAGTCGGGCTTCCCCTTAGAATCGCGAGTATTGTAAAGCGCTAACGCCAATGACATTAATACTTTTTCACCTGTCGACAAGTTAGATGAACTAATCTCGAACCCACCATTCACATCGAGCAGTTTTAATGTAAAAGATGAGTCTTTTCTGTCACCTAATGGATTGTTAACTTTATAAGGTATTTTAGTTTCCTCTAAAATTTTGTTAACAAAATCCCAAGGAGGCTCCCCATTTTTTTGAATAAACTCATCTTCTGTTAGAATTTTGGATGTAACTGAAATCCCTTGAGACTTGTAAAATTCATTCTCTTTGTTTTCCAACCACAGTTTATGATAATTTTTAAACAATAAGGCAAATTGAGCCGTAAAAAAGTCATTCTGACTAATGAATGATATATCAAAGCTGTCTTCTATATCCCGCTCAGTTAAATCGGAATACGATTTAAGTGAAGTTTCTCTTGCTTTAGCACAATGAGCTTTATAGCTTTCATTATTCAACCTAGCGTAAACAGTTTGCTCACCAAAGCCATCACCAAACTGTCTCTTTAAGTTCTCTAAAACACTTTCAAGTTGCTTCCAAACGTTTTTATTATGCCTTGTTATTATATCGGGATCGCATTTTTCCTCTACATTTGGGTTCAACCCATTAAAAACGATAAACCTTATCCCATTCAACTTATTGCCTTCAACTGTTACATCTGTTTTATTAACGTCAGCCATTGCTTCAAGCAAATGAGTTTTACCACTTCCATTTTTACCTGTTAAGACTGAAAAGTTTGGCAACTCAAACTCAGCCCCATTCTTCAGGGATTTGTGATCGCTCAATAATTTTACTTTCATATTAATTAAATTTTATTTTACTTAGTAGAATAATTTAACAACATACACGGGGAAATTAAATCTTGGTATTTGTGTCAATATTTTTTTCACATATTGACCATGCTTACAACTAAATTTCTCATTTAAGTGGGACTATTCGAACACAACTTCTCAAACTAGTTGTTACCGGTTCAGCAGATAAATCACAGTTATACCGTATAATACCCTTTATTTATCCAACTATTTCCCCTTGAGGTGGATGCACTATACTTAAGTAGCAATATACATTCAAAGACATGGAAGATCATGACATTGCATAAAACATTATTAGTATTACTAGTACTATTCACCACTAAATCGCTGGCGGGCACCCCAAATTTCAAGCCATCAAAATCTGCTTGTGCTGGTATAGATAAGCAAATAGAGCGCGTCAATGACCGCCTACGAGCAGGATATAAAGTGAGAGAAGGCGAAAGGCTTAAAGACGATCTACGCACTCTAAAGAGCAAGCGTTATTCATGCACAAGTAAAGGTTATTCAGTTAAATAATGGAGTACTACCGCCCACAAGAACTTGAAAGCAAATTCAGTTTGACTATTGAAGCTCTACGCCGCCTTATTGAACAAGATAAAGTTTCTGTCGCCGTTTTTTCCACTTCGACCAAGTTTATCTATGGGTTTCAGAAGAGTCGTTTTCATGGCTCGGGGATTTGTAGTTACGAGGGGCTAGTAGGCCTATATAGACACGATGCACTCCAGCTTTTGCAATCAGGAAAAGCCAGAATATCCAGGGGGGCACTCTTAGAGCCTGAAAAAGCGAAGATATTATCCACTGACTACCCATTTCAAACTAAATTGCCCAACACTTTCGTACATACCTGGAATGCCGCATCTTTTAAAGGCGCTAAGGTTAAAAGTGTAGACGTTAAAAAATACCCGTTTGAAAGCAAAGGTATTGCGAGTGTCTTTAATGATGCAATAAAGGGGTCAAAATTGCTTGACCTAGAAATAGATGAAAGGTCAGCTTCAACTTTATCTCGCTTCGACAACTACCAGTTAACGTCAGATAGCGATATCTATGTGTTGCCAGATATTTGCGTTACTGCTGATGAGTTATACCGAGCAGGCGTTATTGATGAGCCACCAACGCCAGAGTCCATGACTAAGGAAGATTACAAAGTAGGCAAACGTAGTAACGAGCTCCACGAGTTACTCTTTAAAATCCTGCAGCATACTGATGAAAAGCTATCGGCTAAGCAATGTGAAAAAATCTTAGCCTCTGAAGCTAAGTTAGCTGATTCTGAGCGCGAATTTGATACTGCAGCAATTCTTAGAGATGTTTCTGAATCAGAGTTAGCATGGGTTAGTAGCCGAGGTAATTACCAAACCTTTCAACTATCCAGCCTGGGTACAACACTATCAAAGCTAAGGAAGCGCTTTAAGTAACGTTGAAATCAACAGTAAGGAATAAAAAATCAACGCTAAGGAAGTGTTTTCAACGCTAACGTAAATCCGCTGAAACGGTGAATTAATCTAAATCTCGAAGTTAACCAATACTGTCGGGAGATAGCATATGAACCAAGCAATACAACCTTGCCTCTTATCTGAAAAAGAGGCTTCTCAATACATCTGCATGAGCCGCTCATTCTTGCGCCAGGCCAGAATGAACGGAAATCGCCTTAACGGTACACCTGCCCCACCTTTCATAAAAATCGGCCGCGCGGTGCGTTACCGCTTGGATGATTTGAATAGTTGGATGGAAAGCTTTGTTCGCCTAACCAACCTATATCAGGATCGAGGAGCTCAGAAATGAACAAGTGGGCATGGGAAGAAGCTCTTTTATCCACGATGTATTACTTAGACCAAGGCCATTCAATTTTTGAGTGCATTACTAAAGGGCCAAATTTTGGAAAGTTAAAGTTTTCCGACTATTCCCCGTGGGGGTGCCAGCAAAGTGTTCTCGACTACCATTTCAACAGAGGATATGCCTGTTATAAATATTGGCGAGTAAATGATTTATGCTTCAAAAAGTATTACTTGCTGCCTTACGGGAAGATTGTATTTCACTGGGGAGAAGAGATATGACAGTCCCCTATCAACAAAAGCGATTAATAAACGCCCTCCAATTTCTTGCTGACGGTAACTGTGTTGCCATCTGTACAGAGCTGGGGCGTTCCTTAGGAAAAATGTCTTTCAGCAAGTCCCCTACTTTTGCGTTTACTTATTCGATTGTCTCCTCTCTTTGTCAATACGGCTTCTTAAATGTACTGGAAGATAGGGAATACGGCATTCGTTGGTGCTTCTGCACTATAAGCCCTAAAGGGTTAAAGGTATTGGAAGAGGAGAAGTCGAAATGATGAACTTTCATGAAAATCTACTAGCTTCAAGCTTAAATGAGCTTGATCACAAATGGGGAAAATTCATGCGTTCTCTCTCTAGAGAGAATGCGCACTTTTTAAGAGAGCAAATTTACGATTTCCCTCGTGAAATTCAGCATGTCCTGATAGAGCAATATAGCACTTTCAAATCCGACTTCGATGCAAACACCAACCTTCGAAAGGTAACGCAGCGACTCAACAGTTTGTTTACCCCATTAACGCTATCTCATTTCGACGCCAATGAGGACACTCTACGAACACTTGCCGATAAGTATGCTGAGAAATGTCGGCATATCGAGATAAGAGAAAATCCATTAACGAAAATAGCCACAAGTCGAGAACTCGTTAACGAGTTGCCTTCTTCCGTTAACGGGCAGAATTCCGTTAACGGGATTTCTAACCCCGTTAAAGAACAAATGGTCTTCAATTACTGCACTGATTTCGTTAACGATAAAGGCATCAAGCCCCCTAAGCTAGACGCTACAACAAAAATGAAAGGAGCCATTGAAAGGATGCAATGTAAATACTGGTGGCTTCAACAGTTACGGAGTTTGATTCACCGGAAGCGTGAACAGGCGATGATTCTGCTAGGTAAAGTAAATTCCCATAACGGAAAATATTGCAGCGATTTAACCTTATCGAACCGGACGAGCTATAAGCTTCAACAAATCTCGATGATGGAACGCGTTTTAGTCGTAAATGAAGATGGGGAGTCTTTCACTCTCAAAGAAATATATGATCTGAATATATCCAACCCGGTAAACCGGCGAAATGAACTAATGACCAGGATTGCGGGACTAGAAAAACTCGCAAGAATAGCCAAGCATGATGCGTTATTCGTAACTCTTACGTGCCCATCAAAATATCACAATAGTTTTGCAAAATCCGGGATGAGAAACCCTAAATGGGACGGTAGTACACCATATGACGCTCAACAATATTTAAATGGGGTATGGCGCAGAATAAGAGCGGAGTTAGCAAGACAAGAGATCCAGCAATATGGTTTTAGAATCGCTGAGCCGCAACACGATGGCACACCTCACTGGCATCTTTTGCTGTTTATTTCTCCGGCCCACACTGAAAAATTTAAAAAAGTGTTTTCCGAATATGCGCTACAAGAAGACGGTAATGAAGCAGGAGCAAAAGAAAACCGTTGCGATTTCGTAACTATCGATCACAGTCGAGGATCAGCTGCCGGTTACATTGCTAAGTATGTGAGTAAGAATATCGATGGAGGCAATTTAGATACTGATATTGATGGTGGTAGCGCGTCATCAGCAGCAAAGCGGGTTGAAGCTTGGGCTAGTTGCTGGGGTATTCGTCAATTTCAACAAATAGGCGGGGTTGCAATAACGCCCTGGAGAGAGTTGCGAAAACTAAAATTTGTAGCCAGCGACAACAATGAACTTGAGAACATCCGTATTGCAGCTGATAAAGGTGATTTTGCTGCATACGTTTCGTTAATGGGTGGTGTATTCAGTAAACGTAATGAGCAGACTGTAAGACCACTATATAAGGAAGAACTCAACAAGATAACCGGGCTACTCAAAAAGAGCTGGTACGACGGCTTGGTGACTAAAAAGCTCAAAGGCATTGTTCACAAAGGCAAGGAGATCATTACGCGCTTAGCTAATTGGCAACTAATTTATTGTGGAAAAGCGGCTGCAATGTAGCGCTACCGCTTTTACTTGGAGTTCTGTAAATAAGTGTACTAATCTGGTATCACTGGACCTAAAACCTCGATGCGAGTTGGTTCAACTTCAAGAGATAAAGATTTATTTTTTGAGTTTACAGCCGTAACTATTTTACTGAAGTCCTTTTCCAGTTCAGGTAACGATAACAAAATACTGCACTTTAATTTTAAATAAAATTCCTCGTCAACATCACAAATACCTTCCCCGTTCATAGAGTCATTGTTTAACTTTCTGCCGTTATCAATAAACTCTTTCACACTAAAATAATGTGATGCGTAAGATAAAAATTCTTGCGATGAAAAGGATATTTCAGCACTAATTGAATCATCATCAAACCAGCGAGCCGAAACGAGCTTGAAATCCTTTATGAAATGAAACTTATCAGTTTCTAGAATCGGGCCATATCCCACTTCTTGTAAAAAGTCATGGGTTATGATTCCTTCATCCGTGCAAACATAATCATCAAAGTTATAACTTTCAAGATGATGACGCAAAGACGATTCAAGCAAATCAAATTTATCATCCACCAAGATGACCTCTGAAAAGAATTTCTCAATTAATCTTGGAATAGAAGAAAAAACATCAACGCCACTTTCAGTAGATAAACACTCACCTAGATGACCATCATTAACTACAAAGCAAAGCTGCCCAATGTTCTCCTTAGCGCTCAGAATTGTTTTTTGTATAAATGAATCGGGAAAATCTTTTCTAGCCTTGACCGAAGAAAAGGCACCACTTCCAGTGAAATAGTCGTCAAAAACAGACTGCAAACTTTCAGGTGAAAACTCTATTACCTCAACATTAAAATCTCGCTCCCAATCTGAGAACTCTTCATGAACTACTTCACCTGCTTTAACTTTAATGGCACTAATAGTTTCAATGTGGGCACCTATATTCTCAGCCATTTCTCCGTTTTGATTAGTCAGCTTTCTAGTGTCATTCAATTTTTTTAAAGCAATATCGAGATTATCTTCGATCTCTAGTGATCGTTTAGTTATAAATTCACTCTTAGTAATCGATGGCAAAAATATTTTAACTTCACCTGAGTCAATAAGTCTTTTCAATCCTTTAAACTTCGCAACACCTTTCATTTCTTGATGAAGAATATTGGTGTCTAGAACTACATTAATCACTCTAGACTCCCTAATTCAACATTAACTCTTGACCCATGAGGTCAGAAAGCATTTGATAATACGAAGCTTTGTCGTCCTTAGATGCAAAGTTAAAAATTCTATCGCTGTAATCAGAGGCCAAATTGAGGTGAGCTGTAACCTCTGACTCTTTCTTTGATGTTGCAGAATAAATAAGATAACACCCCATACTCTCATCAAGAGTTCTCTTTCCTTCTAAGAAAGTCATTACTTTCATAGACATTTCTTTAAATTTAGGATTAATATCCATCACATTAAAATCAATTGCTTCGCTCATGTGATAGCGGCCATTTTTAAGCATAAAATCAGCAGAAAGCCCTGATCCGGTATTTAAGGAATAATTAGGAACTATTTTGTGATTATCGATATCTTCAGGCTGCTGTGCTAAAAGCTCCATTTTTCGAAATTCTTTCTTCAGATATGTATGAAAGCGAGAGAATTTCTGGATTGGCTCCCTTATGCTCTTTGGTTTTACCAACTGTTCGAATAGGCGAGTAACGGTAGTTTCGTATTGGTGAGTGCCCTCTATAGAAAATGCTGCAAGAGTAGAGAGAAATAACCCATAACCAAAATTATTGATTAATTGAGCCTGATCTTCAGCACCTTGCGCATAACTGCAAAACCGAATAAGAGACTCTTTTAATTCGAAAAGGTCGGAAGATAAACTATACCCGTCAACAATTCGTAGCTTAGATGAGGTCTTAAGCAGTCTAATATCTACACCTGAATTCCTAAAAACAATCAAGCCTATATTGATAACCTCACCCCTCTTAGAATCAGGACGATACTTAATAATTGCGTATTCAAACCAGTTCATCATAAAGACCCTTTAAGAGTGTTTATCCGATTTTGCATTTCTGAAGAGCCCCACCAATTTAAAAATTCAATACGTTCACTTTCTTTCAACCATAGTTCAGGTGCTCGTAACAATATGTCACGAATGGAACTGTTCTCTATCACTGATATTTCATCTAGAGCGTTAGACGCAAGTGATCTATCGTATTGATTAAAGTTTCTTGCGAAAAAGTTACATTGAATTGTTTTAGAGTTTTTTTGAACTACTTCGTACCCAAACGGGTTTATTTCGTACCAAGCTCTACCAAAGTCATAAGCTAGGCCTATATGACTGTTATAACTTGAACGAAAAAGAAAATTACCAAAATGCCGATCAATGTTATTTATAAATAAATCTAGGGCAAAAACCCTGCTAATGAACGCTTTTAGATTTCTGACAGGCTTAGTTCCACTCAAGATTTTTTCTAGCTCTGTTACCTGGGAAATGAGTTGAACTCCTCCTTCCCAAACAGAACCAAAAGCCAGTTCCCCACTTCTGATTTTAACTATCTGAAAATCTGGTGTAGCAATGTTTAGAGCTCTAGCTAACTCATAACAAAACAGTTCGGTGATAGGTACGTAACCTTTACCGTCACTGCATGTTTTGATTGCGTAATCTCTTCCATCGACCCCTGTGCCAATCATACTGAGATCTGCAGAACCACTTTCATTTGGATAAGTAGCAACAATTTCAATTGGGAATAGATTTTTTTGATATGCGTAATCAGAGGCTAAAGAGACTCTTAACTGTTTTTTACCTGTTGCTGTAGTCATCTATGCTGTCCTTGCGAATGAAAATGCAAAATAACAGAAACATGACTTCCTGAAAACTTCCATAGCAGTTCGGCTGCTACACATTTGCTACATATTTCAAAAAGGGAATATTTAGGAGATGAGAATCGGGCTACAGCCCTTTAAAATTGGCGCACCCGATAGGATTCGAACCTATGACCTTTGCCTCCGGAGGGCAACGCTCTATCCAGCTGAGCTACGGGTGCGTAATGAGTGGCGCATTATAAGAGGTCGGCTGCAAGAATTACA
>Ga0070724_10001668_pt1 | contig 12943 bp, 8 predicted proteins | sample tdDd001_FD_67278 | JGI IMG/M metagenome (GOLD analysis project Ga0070724, IMG submission 67278) | Marine sediment microbial communities from the Atlantic coast under amendment with organic carbon and nitrate - tdDd00.1 | ecosystem: Environmental > Aquatic > Marine > Coastal > Sediment | place...
AGTTCAACCTGCTTCGCTCAGAACACCCTGACTACTTCCGCGCCATCACAGAAGAACGAGTCATTGCCGTGGAAGACGCCCGCAATGATATCCGCACCCGTTCCTTCGACCGCGATTATCTGTCCGTGCAGAACATCCATTCCATGTTAGACGCGCCGATTTTCGACGGCGAACAACTCAGCGGGGTTGTCTGCCTGGAGTCAAGTGTGCGCCGTGACTGGTCGGTCCCGGACATTTCTCTGTCAGCCGCCATTGCAGACACCATAAGCCTGATGAACACTCACGAGGCATGGCTGAGATCCAAGCGGGCGCTGGAATACGTCAGTCGCTACGATTCTCTCACCGGACTCGCCAACATTGATTCACTGCGTGACCGGCTGAACCACCTGGTGCGCAAGATCAAAGGCCGGGGCACCGGCAGTCTTGCACTGCTCTGGATTGACGTTGACCGCCTGAAAACCATCAACGATGGCCTTGGCCCTCAGGCGGGGGACCAGGTCATCGCCGATATCGGACAGCGCCTGAAGGAAATCCAGTTGGCGGGCAAGGACTTTCTGGCGCGCATTGGAGGGGATGAATTTGCCCTGGTTATTCGCAACTACACCCAGCCGAGCTTTCTGGACGAGGTGATCCGGGAGATCCACAGCCGTATTCGCCAGTCGATCCGGGTGTCCGATCAGGATCTGAATGTCAGTGCCAGTGTGGGCATCTGTCACTTCCCGGGCGATTGCCACGAGTCAGAAGAACTGCTCAGAGGTGCAGAGGCTGCGATGTACCACGCGAAACGGCAGGGCGGGGACCGTTCGACCCTGTTCGATTCGGAAATCCAGATGACAGCCCGCTCCCGGTTTGCGCTCGAGAGCGAGCTGCGGGAAACACTCAGAACCAGCGGCCTCGATGTCTTCTACCAGCCAATCATGGACCGCACGGGAACACAGCTGGAAAGCGCCGAGGCCCTGGTTCGCTGGCAGCACCCGCAACGTGGCTGGCTGTCACCGATTGAATTTCTGGACGTGGCGCGCAGCGCCGGCCTGATGTATGAGCTGGGCGCCTGTGTGCTGAAAAACGTCTGCGCCCACTGGCGTGAGGCAAAAGACCGGAATACGCCATTACCAACGATATCCGTCAACCTGTCGGCAGAGCAGATATTGGTCCCAGAGTTGCCAGAGCTGGTAAAAGAGATCTGCGGTAACCAGGGCATGCCGGTCAGTGCCCTGCAGTTTGAGGTGACCGAAGACTCCATCCAGGGTGATTTCAGTGTCATCGGTCGGGTTCTGGAACAGCTGGTACACGCCGGCGCCGAGCTCGCTATCGACGACTTTGGCACCGGGTACTCATCGCTGTCCCGGCTCAAAAGCCTGCCCTTCTCCCGCATCAAGATCGACCGCTCGTTCATCAACAACCTTCCGGATGACGAAAACGATTGCGCTATCACCCTGTCGATCATTGGCCTGGCCAGGGGGCTTGGCCTTTCTGTCGTTGCAGAAGGTGTGGAGAGCGAAGCCCATGAAAGCTGGCTGTTCGAGAAAGGCTGCGACTACCTTCAGGGCTACCGTTACAGCAAACCGCTTCCCTACCCAGAGTTTATCAAGCGCTACTTTTCCGAGTGATCCCGTACGTCAAATCCCGGGAAAAGCGATAACACCTCCAGAAAGCTCGCCTCAGGCGCGGCGCTAATGGTCAGTGGTTTACCCGAAACCGGGTGTCGGAATGCCATCCGGGTTGCGGCCAGCATCAACCGCCCCTGGCCGAATCGCTCTGCAAAATAGCGGTTGTGGCGGCCCCGACCGTGATTGGCATCGCCAATGATCGGGTGGTTGATGTGTTTCATATGCCTGCGCAACTGGTGCTTTCGGCCGGTTTTCGGGTTCAGTTCAACGACGGCGTAGCGACTGCTCGGGTATTTCTCGATCTCCACTGGTATCTCGGTCGTCGTCAGCGTGCGGTAATAAGTGAGAGCGTCCCGCACCGGCTGCTCTTCCCCCTTCAGCCGTCGATCCTCCGGTTCCTCTCGCAAGGGATGATCAATCTCCCCGTGTTCCGGCGGCCAGCCACGCACCATCGCCAGATAGGTTTTCGTCACCTCACCGGCCATCAGCGCCATACCCAGCGTGCGGGCAGTGTCGCTGTCCCTGGCAAACACCAGGACGCCGGAGGTAGGCCGGTCCAGTCGATGGACCGGGTAAACATGCTGGCCCCCATTTAGCGCCCGGGCATATTGCAGGGCAAACTCGGTTTCGTGTTTGTCGATAGGGCTCCGGTGAACCAACAGCCCGGCCGGTTTGTGGACAGCCAGAAGGTGTTCGTCCCGGTAAAGAACGGTTAGTGGGTTGCTCATAAGATAGATGTCATAAAAGCTTCATATTCAAGTCGGCCAATTGCATTCAAGAGCCCGCTTCTCTAGCCGATACCAAAGTAGATAACCTAATCAACTAACGCTACGTATACACTAGCGACACACCCTTACCATCGATAGCTCCCAGGAATAGCTGATGAACTGGTACTCGAAAAGCATTCTTAACCGGGTTCTTCTCGTCGTTTTAACGGCGAACCTTATCGTCGCTGCGGTGGCGGTGGTTTACCTGAATTTCTCTCTGAAAGTCAAAGATGACTTTAACAGTCTTGTCAGCACCAGAATGGTTAACGCCCTGGAAGCCCAGGACGTGCTGTCTGACTTCAAGACCCAAGTCCAGGAGTGGAAGAACGTCCTGATCCGCGGAGCCGACCCGGAACAACTGGACAAATACTGGGGCCGATTTCAGCAGCGCGAAGCATCAATACAGAGCCAGCTTGATGACCTGATTCCCCGAATTCAGGAGCCACAGGCAAAGTCACTGATGTCCGACTTCAAACAGGCACACCAGACGATGGGGCGTGCCTATCGTGAGGGATTCGAGGCGTTCACACGCTCAGGCTTTGATCCGAACGCAGGCGATGCCGCGGTACAGGGGATCGACCGTGAACCTGCCAGACTGATTGTAGATGCCGCAACCGCAGTCCGTGAAGATAGCCTTGACCGGGCCCGAACCCTGAACACCGTTGTCACCGAGCGTAGCTGGCTGGTGGCGGGTCTTCTGATTGCCGCCATCATTCTGGGTACCATCGCGCTAATAATGATCCTGTTGTCAGGTGTGGTCCGGCCCGCACAGAAGCTCACCTCGCAGATCTCCCGACTGGGCGACGGTGATCTTTCGGATCCTGTAACCATGCAGCGGGCTGACGAATTGGGGCAATTGGCCGACGCTGCCCGAAGCCTGCACCGCTTCCTAAGCGATACCGGAAGCCAACTGAGCGAGAACGCCAGGCAACTGAACGATACCGGCGAGTTGATCCGCCAGAACGCCGATAGTGTCGTCAGCCAGTCTGACCTGGCCCACCAGCGCATTGAGCAGATTGCCACAGCCATGAACGAAATGTCAGCCACCGCGGAAGATGTGGCCAGTCATGCTGCCTCGGTAGCCACCGAAGTGAGCCAGACATCCGACGAGACGGCTACAGCGGATTCGCAGATCAACAAGGCGGTAGACAGCATGCGGCGGCTGACCGACCAGATCCGGAACTCGGCCGAAACCGTCAACCAACTCGCCAATGATGGTAAAAAGGTCGGCGACGTTATGCAGGTTATCCGGGAAATTGCAGACCAGACCAACCTGCTGGCCCTGAACGCCGCCATCGAGGCGGCCCGGGCCGGCGACGCAGGTCGCGGATTCGCGGTCGTTGCCGATGAAGTCCGGAACCTGGCTGCGAAGACCCAGGAAGCCACCGTGGAAATCGACCAGATAATCGGCGCCATCAGTGGGGCTTCGCAGGACGCCACCGAGTTCATGCAGGCCTCAGGCGTTGTAGCCCAGGAAAGCAGCGAGGCCGTTGAAGCCGTACGCGCCACCCTGGCCGAAATCAACCGGCGCATGGGCAGCATCAACGACGCAACAACCCAGGTTGCTACAGCGGCCGAAGAACAGACCAGTGTCTGTGAAGACATCAACCGCAATGTCACGGATGTGGCCGAAACCTCCGAAGCCATGCACCAGGCTGCTGAAAACAACCTGCGCACGGTACCTGAACTGGAAGCCATGGCTGCCCGGGCCCAGGAACTGGCGGGCCGGATCAAGCATTAAGTCGTTCGGAATCGGCTGGTCAGTCTCCCGAAAGCCTGACCGGCCCGGTTACCCAGCACCAGCAATGCAGGTGTGAGCAACAGCGTCAGCACCGTAGCAAACGCCAATCCTCCCGCGATGGCACTGGACAGCTGGGTCCACCACTGGGTTGATGGCGCACCAAGGCCCAGGGAGGGCGTCAGCAGGTCCACATTGACGCCGAGGACCATGGGCATCAACCCCAGCACAGTGGTGATGGCCGTCAGCAGCACCGGCCTCAGGCGAAGGCAACCGGTTTCCAGGGCGGCCTCGTAGGCCTCAACACCGTCCTTGCGCATCTGGTTGTAGGTATCGATCAGAATGATGTTGTTGTTTACCACGATGCCTGCCAGGGCAATCGTACCCATTCCCACCATCACAATGCCGAACGACTGACCGTTTACCAGAAGGCCGAGCAGCACCCCGGCGGTGGAGAGCACAATCGCCGAGAGAATCAGGAAGGTCTGGTACAACGAATTGAACTGGGTCACCAGTATCAACAGCATGAGACCGATGGCTACCAGGAAGGCCGTCGCAAGGAAGTTTGATGCCTGCTGCTGATCCTCGTTCTCGCCGGCAAACTTCACCGAAATTCCCTCTGGCGGCTCCGGCATCTCGGCCTGCAGGGCCCGCAGTAGCTCATCCACGCGGCGACCCTGTGCCAGATCGGATTTGATAGTTACCGTGCGCTGGCCATCCACCCGGACAATACTGTTGGTTTTGTCGCCCGGGCGAAGATCGACGAATTCCGAGAGCGGCACCTGGCCCCGGGAGGTATGAATGGTCTGGCGCTGCAGATGATCCAGTTCCCGCCAGTTGTTTGGCACGCGCACCACGATGTCCACTTCATCCCGCACGTCTTCCGGGCGATAGGTGGCCAGTTTCAACCCGTTGGTCACCAAGCGCACGGCACTGCCGATACCCAGCACATCGGTACCGAAGCGGGCCGCGGCTTCCCGGTCAACCTGCAGCCGCCACTCAATCCCCGGAAGGCTGCGGTCGTCTTCGATGTCCACGAACCCACCGAGCTCACGCATGCGGTCTTTGATTTCGTCCACGTAGCCATTGAGACTGTTCGCTTCGCGGCTACTCACCTGCAGCTCGATCGGCTTGCCTTCGGCAGGCCCACCTTCCTGTTTGCGAAATTCCAGCTCAACGCCCGCGATATCGGAGGTCATGTCGCGGAAATCCTCGAGAATCGCACTGGCGGGTCGCCGGGTGAACCAGTCGGTAAACTGGAATTGCAGAACGCCGATGACATCTGGCGCCAGTTGCGAGCTGGTCTGTACCATTGAGCGGGCGTACAGGGCCTTCACCTCGGGCATGCCACGCAACCGCTGCTCCACTTCACGCACAATGGCATCCCGCTCCCACACTGAGAGATCACCCCTAGCCCTCACCTGAACCTGGGCGGAATCCGGCTCAACACTGGGGAAGAACTCAACCCCATGGTTAAAGCGGGCATACGCGGCGTAGATCACGGCGATCACGCACAGCACACCAATCAACGTCAGCCCCGGTGAACGAAGTAGCAGCCCCAGTACCCGTCGATAACCCTCCATCAGGCGCCCCGACGAATTCCCCTGCCGCGCCCGGCGCCCGCCGCTGGTGCTGCCCAGTACGGGCAGGAACACCAGCGCCATGGCCAGGGACGCAATCAGGCAGATGATCACCGTGAGTGGCAGGAACTTCATGAACTCCCCCACCACGCCCGGCCAGAACAGCAACGGCACGAACACCGCCAACGTGGTTGCCGTAGAGGCAATAATGGGCCAGGCCATTCGGCTGGCCGCCTCGGCCCAGGCGTGTTTTACCGTTTGCCCTTCCGACAGGTTCCGGTCCGCCAGCTCCGAGACCACGATGGCGCCATCAACCAGCATGCCCGCTACCAGAATCAGACTGAACAACACCACGATATTGAGCGTGAGCCCCATGCTCCAGATCACCAGGATGCCGGTCAGGAACGCCCCCGGAATGGTCAGCCCGACCATCACCGCAGAACGCGGTCCCATGGCGGCGATCACTACAATCAGAACCAGCACAATGGCGGTAAGCACGTTGTTCAGCAGATCACTGAGGATATCGCGCACCTCTTCGGACTGATCCATGATGTAGCGGATTTCCAGCGAGTCCGGCAACTGAGGCCTGGCCTCATCGATCAATTCGCGAACCTGGGCAATGGTCTCGATGATGTTGGCACCCGAACGCTTCGACACTTCCAGCACCAGCGCCGGCTCGCCGTTGATGCGGGCAAAGCCGGTGGGGTCCTTGAAGGTGCGCTGGAGCATGGCCACGTCGCCAAACGTAACGACCGTGTCACCATCCACTTTCACCGGCATGGACATCACATCTTCGATGGTTTCGATCACGCCGGGCACTTTCAGGGCCATGCGGCCGTTGCCGGTATCGAGGGAGCCTGCAGCGACCAGCTGGTTGTTGCGGGTTACGAGGGACGCCAACTGGTCAAAATCAATGCCGTAGCTCTCAAGAACCTGGGGATCGACCACGATTTCCAGCAGGTCTTCCCGGTCGCCGCCAATCTCCACCTCAAGCACTTCCGGAATCGACTCGATGGCATCCTGGAACCGGCGGGCGATGGTGATCAGCTCGCGCTCCGACAGTGGCCCGGACAGACCGACGGATAACACCGGGAACAGGGACACGTTGATTTCGTTCACCCTCGGCTCATCTGCTTCCTGGGGCAGCTTGGTGCGAGCGGTATCCACTTTCTCGCGAACGTCCTGCAGCGCTTTGTCCGGATCAAATCCGGCATCGAACTCCAGCATCACCGAGGCATGCCCTTCAGAGGCCGTACCCCGCATTTCCTTGATGCCTTCCAGGGAACGCAATTCCTGTTCCATGGGACGAACAAGAAGGCGCTCGGCGTCCTCCGGGCTGATTCCGTCCAGGGTCATGGAGACATAGATCATCGGAATGGTGACGTCGGGGTTGGCTTCCTTGGGGATGGTCTGAAACGCGGCAACCCCCCCGAGAATCAGGAACAGCAGCGTCAGCAAGGTGGTCCGGCTGCGGTCGATGGCGGCAAAGATCAGTGCGCGCATGCGGTCTAGCCCCTGTCTTCAGCGGCGTCGACCGGCACGACCTGCTCACCGGTGCTCACGAACCCACCGCCCCGGGTAATCAGACGGATCTCATCCGGCAAACCGGTCACCCAGGCACCATCGGTAGACACGCTGAGTAGTTTCACTTCGCCGAACTCAACACGGTTCTCGCCGTTCACGTACTTCACTCCGGGGCGACCGTCGTCACCCAGTGACAAATAGGCAGGTGAGATAAACATCGCCTTTACCTCGGGCAGTGCCACCCGCAGGCTGGCGCTGCCGCCAGCCACTCGCTTGCGATCCGGATTCTCCACCGCGATTTCCACGGCAAAACTCCGGGTTTCCGGAGAAGCGGCGCTGGCCACAAAAGTCACGATGCCAGAGAGACGGCTGCCATCCAGCAGGTCCACACGAACCGCCTGGCCGGTTGCCACATCACCCACCGACTGCTGGGGAATCTGCGCCGTGGCTTTCAAGCGATCCACCCTCACCAGTTGAAACAAAGGTGACCCCACCTGCACCAGATCGCCGGTGTCCACCGACTTGCGATTAATGGTGCCGTCGAAAGGCGCTTCCGGGGTGAGGTGACTGATTGCCTGGCGGGCGCTGGTAAGTTCGGCATTGGCCGCAGCCAGTTCGCTTTCCAGAGCCAGGACCTCGGATTCCGCCGCAAGATTGCTGGCCCGCAGCCGGCGAGCGGCTGCAAGATCCGCCTCCAGTTTCCGGACCCGGGACTGCCAGCGCAAAACGGCGGCACTCCTTCCTTCATCGGCAATCGTAAGCAATGTCTGGCCTTCCCGGACCTGCTCTCCAAGTCCGACTGCCAGGGACTCCACCCGCCCGGGCACCTGGGCGCTCAGCATCACCGAACTCCAGGGTTCCAGCTGACCCTGGAGCATAAGCCCCGGCTCGTGGAGCCGTGCCGAAAGCGTTTCCACTTGCACGGTCGTGAGCTGGTCATCGCCGCTGTCCTGACGCTCCGGCGCCTCGTCACTGGCCACCTTCACCTCGCCAGTCGCCATCCAGATCACCAGCGCAATCACGATCAGAAGTGACAGTCCGAGAGAACCCCATTTTGCTTTCGTCATTGAATGCTCACTGTTCCTGAATCGAGGGTGGCAGAAAAAACCGGCAATTAACGGTTGCATCCGGCTAAAAACGTGGGGTAGATTCTACACAGAATCTTTTTACGAATTCAGAGCAGACTGTCGATTTTATGAATCTCAACGCAGTGATTGTCCTTGTGAAGCTAGTCCTGGAGGTCGTGGTACCGTCCGGGGGCTTCTGCGTGGACAAGCGGGTGAGATAGCGACAAACCTGACAAGACACCAGAAACCCCCGGCACCGAAAGGTCCCGGGGGTTTCTTTTTTTACAGCAAAAGAAAAGGGAAAAACGACCATGAACGGCGCACAGCACATTCTTGAAGCGTTCCACCGCCATAACATCAGCACGGTCTTCGGGTATCCGGGCGGCTGCATCATGCCGCTATACGACGCGCTGGTGGACGACGTGGGCGTGGAGCACGTGCTGTGCCGGCATGAACAGGGCTGCGCCCTGGCGGCCGACGGCTATGCTCGGGCCAGCGGCAACTTAGGCGTGTGCATTGCCACCTCCGGCCCCGGCGCCACCAACCTGATCACCGGTGTTGCCAATGCCCACCGGGATTCCATTCCCATGCTGGTCATCACCGGCCAGGTGCCGTCTGGCCTGATCGGCACCGACGCCTTCCAGGAAACCGACGTACTGGGCATGACCCTGGGCATCGTAAAGCACAGTTACCTGATCGATGATGCGGACAGCCTGCCAACCATCATGGAAGAGGCGATCGAGCTGGCCCAGAGCGGTCGCCCCGGACCGGTCTGGATTGATATTCCCAAGGACCTCTTGCTGAGCGACGTGGCCGATGCACCCTTCCCCCAGGCCCAGCCCTCTGAGCCGGCTTCGCCAGACCTGAAGGAAGCCCTGGCGATGCTGCGCGCCGCTCGCAAGCCCCTGCTCTACAGTGGTGGAGGTATCAGCCTGGCCCACGCCGAGGAGACCTTCCGGGCCTTTGCGGAGTCCTCAGCCCTGCCGGCGGTTGTCACGCTGAAGGGCATTGGCAACCCCGGCAAACACAACCCGTACAACCTCGGCATGCTGGGCATGCACGGCTCCCGGGCCGCCAACAAGGCCGTCGACGAGTGCGACCTGCTGCTGGTTATCGGCGCCCGCCTGGACGATCGCGCCACCGGCAAACTGGACGGCTTTGCACCCAATGCCAGGATGATCCACATTGATGCTGATGCCGCCGAGATCAACAAATTGCGCGACGCCGATCTGGCCATTCGCGGTGATCTGAACCACATCCTGAAATCATTGGCGGGCGCCTTGCAGGCCGACCCACTGGCCATTAGTGAATGGCAGAAACAGTGCCGCACCTGGTACACCACCGGCGGCTTCCACGCCGCCGACAACGAAGAGCCCCTGGCCCCAATAACTGGCCCAGCGTTTATCCGCCAACTCTCGCGGATTGCCCCGGACGACACCGTGATCGCCTGCGACGTTGGCCAACACCAGATGTGGGTAGCCCAGCACTACGACTTTGATCACCCGCGCCATCACCTGACCAGCGGCGGCCTCGGCACCATGGGCTTCGGCCTGCCTGCTGCCATCGGCGCCCAGTTTGCGGATCGCAACAGCACCGTCATCAACGTCACCGGCGATGGCTCTTTCATGATGAACGCCCAGGAACTGGCCACCATCCGCCGCTACAACCTGCCGGTAAAACTGATCGTCATGGACAACCAGTGCCTGGGTATGGTTCGCCAGCAGCAGGAGCTGTTCTACAACAACCGGGAAAGCCAGATAAACCTGGACGACAATCCGGACTTCGTTGCCATGGCCCGGGCCTTCGACATTCCGGCCCTGTACATCGAACGCACCGACCAGATCCGCCGCGGCATTGAAACCATCCTGGCCTACAACGGCCCGATGCTGCTGCACGTTGCCATCAGCCGTGAAGAGAACGTCTGGCCCATCGTCAAACCCGGCGCCAGCAACACCGACATGATCGACGAAACCGCCCGCACCGCCAAAGCCAGCAAGGAGCAAGTTGCATGAACCCTCAAAGCCAGCCATCAACGCCCAGCTACACCATCAACTGCCGCATGACCCACGAAGCCGCCGCTCTGGAGCGGCTCTGCCAGGTGGTCCGCATCCGAGGTTTCCGGATTGCCACCATGGCGGTCGAAACCGCCGGCGAGCATCTGAACATCGCGCTGACTTTGGAGGGCACGCGGCCGATTGCCATGTTGAAGTCGCAACTGGAGAAGCTTCACACCGTTGCCGAGGTTGCCCTCGCGGCTGGATCTGTGGCCCGGTCTCGTTCGGCCTAAGCTCGGAGTTGCGACCCGTTCAGCCTGAGAATTGGCGGACAGAGTTTTTTCGTAGCCTGAGGTTTGGCGGGCAGGTACGGGGGTGGGGGTATCTTTTCTTCGGGGAAAACAACTCGCTGCGCTCAGACATCTTTTCCCTGTCAGAAAAGATACCCCCACCCCCTACCGACGGGCAACAACGATATGTCCAAAGAAAAAGACACCAAAAAGTCTTTAACTTGGTGAACCCGCGTTGCACGTCGGCGCGGGGTGGTAGGTGGATTTTTCGCCGGAAAAAGATGTCTGAGCGAAGCGAGTTGCTTTTTCCAAGAAAAACTCCACCTGCCACCCCGCAAGCCCGCCCCTCAACCAACAGGCTACAAGGACCGGACCTCCGAGGTTACAGGACCTGCGATTACCAGGCTTTATAAGGCAGGAACTTCCCGTTCATGGTAACCACGACACGGTCGCCCTTCGGATTCTCTTCCTTCTCGATGTCCATGGTGAAATCGATGGCACTCATGATGCCGTCGCCGAATTTTTCATGGATCAGTTCTTTCATGGTATCGCCGTACACACCCACCACTTCGTACAAACGATAGATCAGCGGATCCTGCGGAACGGCACCGTCCCAGGCTTTCTTGGGACATACCTGCAGGGCCTCTGCAACCGGCTTATCAAGACCGAGGATTTCGCACAGGGCAAAGGCCTTGTCTTCGGTGAGGCTGTTCATACCCAGGGCTGCTGAGGTGGTGAATACCGGGGACATGCCGATGGTTTCGGCGATGGATTCCCAGGTCATACCCTTGGAAACTTTGGCTTCCAGGATTTTTGCGGTCATCAGTTCTTTGTTCATCATGGCTGTTTCCTCTCTTCGGTTTTGACGTCAGGCATTCACCGCACGGGCGGCAGTTTCGGATTCGGTTTCGGATTCGTCAGACGCCGGCCCTGGCTGGGCAACCCCTTTGGCGGGTTCCACGATTTTCGGGGTACCGTCTTTTTCCGGCAGGGCCGAGCCACTGCGGTTGACCAGGAAGTCCACCAGGTAGTCCCGGGTCTTGTGATAGGCCGGGTTCTGGAAAATGGTGGCACGGGCCCGCGGGTGCGGAATGTCCACTTTCACGCTTTCCGCGATTCGGGCATTGGGGCCGTTGGACATCAGGAAAATGCGGTCGGACAACAGGATCGCTTCGTCGACATCGTGGGTGATCATGAACACGGTCTGGCGGGTTTCTTCCCAGATTTTCACCAGTTCGTCCTGAATCACGCCCCGGGTGAGCGCATCGAGCGCACCGAACGGCTCATCCAGCAGCAGGAGTTCCGGCTGGGTGGCGAAGGCGCGGGCGATACTTACCCGCTGGCGCATACCGCCGGACAGCTGGGACGGCTTGCGGTTGAGGGCGTGGTCCAGGCCTACCATCTTCAGGTAGCGTTCGCTGTGCTCTTTCACCTTTTCCTTGGACCACTCGGGCCAGCGGGCGCGTACGGCGAAGACGATGTTGTTCAGGGTGGTTTTCCAGGGCAGCAGGCTGTAGTTCTGGAACACCACGCCGCGCTCAAGGCCGGGGCCTTTGATTTCCTTGCCGTTCATCACCACGTTGCCGGCGCTGGCTTCGTCCAGGCCTGCCAACACGTTCAGGATGGTGGACTTGCCGCAACCGGAGTGGCCGATGATGCAAACAAACTCACCTTTCTCCAGGGCAAAGCGGATATCCTCGAAGACGGTGAGCTCACCGCCCTGGCCGTCCGGGTAGACTTTGGACAGGCCATCAACTTCCAGGAATGATTTACTCATAACAGGTCTCCGTTCGGAGGGTTGAGGCCGGCACCGGAAACCGGTGCCGGACCGCTCATTCTTTGTATTCCACGAGTTTCTGGGCTTTGCCCAGGGCCAGGTCGAGCAGCATGCCCACCACCCCGATCATCAGGATGGAGAAGATCACACTGGCCAGATCCAGGTTGTTCCATTCATTCCACACGTAATAGCCAATGCCGGTACCGCCCACGAGCATTTCCGCCGCCACGATGACCAGCCAGGCGATACCGATGGAGATCCGCATGCCGGTCAGGATGGTGGGTGCGGCGGCCGGCAGGATCACGGTAATAGCGGTGCGCAGAGGCCCGAGTTCGTGGGTGCGGGCCACGTTGACCCAGTCCTGCCTCACGTTGGCCACGCCAAAGGCGGTGTTCAGCAACATTGGCCAGATCGAGCAGATGAAGATCACGAAGATCGCCGAGGCATCCGAGTCCTGGATGATGAACAGGGCCAGGGGCATCCAGGCCAGCGGCGAAATCGGCCGCAACACCTGGATGTACGGGTTCAGGGCCTTGTACATCAGCGGCGACATGCCGATCAGGAACCCAACAGGCAAGGCAATAGCCATGGCCGCC
>Ga0070724_10001669_pt1 | contig 12938 bp, 13 predicted proteins | sample tdDd001_FD_67278 | JGI IMG/M metagenome (GOLD analysis project Ga0070724, IMG submission 67278) | Marine sediment microbial communities from the Atlantic coast under amendment with organic carbon and nitrate - tdDd00.1 | ecosystem: Environmental > Aquatic > Marine > Coastal > Sediment | place...
TGCCAATGAAGACAAGCGCAAACCACTAACAGATGACAAATTGGCTGCCATATTAAAAGAGAAAACCTATAATATAGCCAGGCGAACGGTTGCTAAATATCGTGAACAACTCAATATTCCAGTTGCCCGATTAAGAAAAGAACTATAAACACAAGCCGGTTGATTTAGCCGGCTTTTTAATGCATATCTAATGCGATTATTCTCAAAAATTCTTTCCACATTATTTCATCCAATGCTTATCCCTACCATTGGATTATTTTTAATATTTAATGTAGGTGGGCATTTCTCCTATCTTCCTATTGATCACAAACGTGCTGTATACATTATTATTTTTCTGAGTACCTGTATTTTGCCCTTAAGCCTAATTCCATTGTTCCATTTAACAGGCCTTATTAAGAGTATATACATGGAAGATCGTAAAGAACGCTTATTCCCAACGCTGGCAACTGGTGGTTTTTATTTGCTCGGTTATTTCTTCCTTAGCAAAATATCTATTGTGCCATCTTTTATACAGGGATTTATGCTGGCTACTATTATTGCAATAGTAATTGCTTTAGGCATTACTTTTTTCTGGAAAATAAGTATGCATATGATTGCAATAGGAGGCTTAACAGGTGCAATACTAGCCTTATCATTCCGGTTTGGCCTCGATATATGGCTTGTTACTTCAGCCATTTTAGTCATTTCCGGACTAATTGGCACTAGCCGCTTATATTTAAATGCACATACTCCTATGCAAGTGCATGCAGGTTATCTCCTTGGAGCTATGATTGTATTCTTTGGCATTATGCTATAAGCTTGCACTACTAGCCAAATACAGATAAACAAAAAGCCACCTTCTCAGGTGGCTTAATATTTTTCAGAAATGCGAAAACTGAATTACTCAGCAGCAGGCTCTTCAGTTGCTTCTTCAGCAGCTTCAGGAGCCTCTTTAGCAGCAGCATCAGCGGCAGCAGCTTTTGCAGCGGCCTCAGCCTCAGCAGCTAAATCAGCTTTTGCCTTAGCAATAGCTTCAGATCTTTCAGCATTAACCTTAGCTTCTTGTTCTAAACGCTCTTTATCAGCACTTGCTTTAACACCAGCTAGTTCATCTTTCTTAGCCTGAACTTGACCTTCTTTGTTTGTTAACCATGCAGTGAAACGCTTTTCAGCTTCAGCCTCATCAAAAGCACCTTTTTTAACACCTTCCAACAAGTGCTTCTTCATCATCACACCCTTGTACGAAAGAATCGCACGTGCAGTGTCAGTTGGCTGAGCACCATCATTAAGCCATGTTAGGGCTTTATCAAAGTTCAAATTAATTGTAGCAGGATTGGTGTTTGGGTTATAAGACCCAATACGCTCAATGTATTTACCATCACGTGGTGATCTGCTATCTGCTACTACAATGTGGTAGTATGCATACCTTTTACGTCCATGACGTGCCAGTCTAATCTTTACAGGCATAGTATTACGTTTTAATAATTAAACAATTGCAAAAGCTCGTTTTGCGGGTGCAAAGATAAAGCTTTATATCGGAGCATCAAGCATTATAGCTTCTTTTATCTCCCGTAAGTGGTTAAATATTAAAATGGTATTTCAATTTAAATGTAATTTCTCTTGATGGCCCCGGGAAAGGTGAATGCCATCCATCGTAGGGCTGAATGTACATATAGTGTTGACCGAAAATATCATTAACGCCTAAACCCAATTCCAATGGTAAGTTAAAGGCATTTTTATAGCGAGCATATATATGAACTAAATACAACGGATCAAACTCTGAAATTACAGACTCCTCTTCTGCTGGATCTAAAGAGGCAAAACCATACCTTTTCCCTTTAATCGTTACCGACGGATTTAATGAAAAATTATTACTCAATTTAAAATGCCCCTTGGCATTAACCTTATGCTGTGGAAATGCAAGTAAGGCACTTTCATTATCAGGCACTTTATAATAAGATTCTTCATTAATTCCTTTAGAAGAATAAAAGGCATAATTTAACATTACATATCCCCAGTCTGCTTTCCACTTTCCTTCCAGTTCAATACCTTTACTTCCATATTGTGTAGAGTTATAATAACCGTCTTTTTATCCCAACCATAATCTTACATTTTATTCCCTTTTTTGCTCAACGAAGTTTTCACAATCGCCTTACATCACTTAAACCATGGCTACAAACAGCCATTTCACTTAGAAGGTTACAACTTCACTTCATTTTACTTTTCCGTCTTACAATTGACTAATATCCTTGCTATTTTACTAAACAGAAAAACATGTAAATCTTAACGTTTCAGAACAGGTCATTCGCCTAATAATAGTTAACTTCGCAAGCCTTGCCAGAGGCAATTGCACAAATCTTATAATTCTGATACTGAGATGTTTTTAATATTCGATACCGAAACAACTGGTTTACCAAAGAAATGGAAAGCACCTTTAACTGATTTTGACAACTGGCCAAGAATGGTGCAGTTAGCATGGCAGTGCCACGATGAGAAAGGAAATTTTCTCTTTGCGAAAAATCATGTTATCACACCTGATGGTTATACAGTGCCAGAAGATGTGGTGGCCGTGCACGGTATTACGACTGAAATAGCTCATGAAAAAGGGATCCCATTAAAAGAGGCTTTGCTTGATTTTATTGAGGATGTTAAAAAAGCAAAGTTCATTATTGGGCATAACGTTGAGTTCGACATCAATATTGTAGGTAGTGAGCTTCTTCGATGCGAGATGGAGGAGATAATGACCACTTCACCTCGATTGTGTACTAAAATCGAGAGCACTGAGTATTGTGCCATCCGAAATAAAAGTGGAGGCCTTAAGTCGCCAACCCTGACTGAACTTCATGTTAAGCTATTTGGCGTACCATTTCCTGAGGCTCACAATGCGGCTGCAGATGTTGAAGCTACCTCACGTTGCTTCCTTGAGTTAGTTCGAGTAGAGGGCGTAAGCGCAGAGAAGTTAAAAATGTCTCCTTCTCAAATTCAAAACTTTAAACTCAACAATCCAACCATAATTGAACCTGTCGGTATCGAATACGAATCCTTCAAGGTTAGCACTTCTTTCGACACTATCTCAATTGAGGAAGAAGAGCAGAAATTAAAGAATGCTGCAGAGAACATTAAATCTCAACCCTTTGTTCATCTACATGTTCACTCACAATATTCAATCCTTGATGGTGCTGCAAAGACTTCAGCTATTGCAGCTAAAGCAAAAGCAGATGGCATGGCTGCTGTTGCTCTAACAGATCATGGAGGTATGTTTGGAAGTAAAGAGTTTCATGTATCATGCAGCAAAGAGGGCATTAAACCAATAATTGGTGTTGAAGCCTATGTAGCTAAACGAGGACACTTACGTAAAGACGATAAAACGGATGCTTCCGGACATCACATTATATTATTAGCAAAAAATTATAAAGGTTATCAAAACTTATTAAAGCTAACATCAATTGCTCATACAGTAGGGATGTACTATAAGCCACGTATTGATAAAGATTTACTTGAGCAATACAATGAAGGTGTTATAGTAAGCAGTGCTTGCCTTGGTGGTGAAGTTGCGCAGCACATTATGGCTGGTAATTTTGAAAAAGCAAAAGAAACAATCCTTTGGTATAAAGGTGTCTTTGGGGATGATTACTACCTGGAAATGATGCGTCATAAAAATGATGACCCTCGCCTACGAACTGACGTTTGGGAAAATCAAGTAAAGGTTAATAAGGTACTTCGCGAGTTAGCTAATGAATTAGGCGTTAAACTCATTGCCACTAACGATTCTCACTTTATCGATCCTGAAGATGCTGAATCACATGATGTATTAGTTTGTTTAAGCACAGGACGTGATTATGACGATCCAACTCGAATGCGATACACCAAACAAGAATGGTTTAAAACCTCTCAGGAGATGAATGAGCTATTTGCTGATGTTCCAGAAGCACTAGCCAACACCGCAGAAATTGCAGCAAAGGTAGAAGCATACAAATTGGACTCAGACCCAATTATGCCGCCATTTGATATTCCTGAAGAATTTGGAACTGTTTCAGATTACATAGAAAAATATCCAGAAACTACTCTTATTAAAGAATTCAGTCAAGCATCCTTTGACCGATTAGGTGGGTACGATAAAGTGATTCAGATAAAACTTGAAGCAGATTATTTGAAGCACCTCACATTTATTGGCGCCCACAAACGTTATGGTGAAGAATTAGAAAGTCATGTGAGTGAACGCCTGGAGTTTGAATTGGACACCATTAAAACCATGGGATTCCCGGGATATTTCCTTATTACCCAAGACTTTATTAATTGGGCTAAAGACAATGGAGTAATTGTAGGCCCCGGTCGTGGATCAGCTGCAGGAGCAGCAGTAGCCTTTTGTGCAGGTATCACTGATGTAGATCCTATTAAGTACGATTTACTTTTTGAGCGATTCCTTAACCCAGATCGTGTATCCATGCCCGATGTGGATATCGACTTTGATGATGATGGACGACAAGCTGTACTCGACTATGTAACGGATAAATATGGAAAAGATAAAGTAGCACACATCTGTACATTTGGTACAATGGCAACCAAAAGTTCGATTAAAGATGTGGCGCGAGTACTTCGTTTAGAACTTGCCGAGGCCAACCGCTTGGCAAAAATGGTTCCTGAGGCTCCAAAGATGAGTTTCAAAAAAGCTTACAAAGAAGAACCTGCTCTTCTAGAAGAAAAAGAATCATCGAATGCATTAATTGCCCAAACCATTAAATTTGCAGAAGCACTCGAAGGCTCTGTGCGCCAAACCGGCGTACATGCCTGTGGTATATTAATTGGTAAAAATCCGTTAGATGAGCATTTACCTGTAATGCCAACCAAAGGAGAGGATCTTCTTACCACCCAATACGATGGCCGATTTGTTGAAGACATTGGTTTGCTAAAGATGGATTTTCTTGGGTTAAAAACGCTCTCTATCATTAAAGAGGTACTTAGCAATATCAAATTATCGAAAGGAATTGATATTGATATTAATAGTGTTAACCTGTAAGACGAGAAAACCTTTCAGATGTTCAGTCGTGGCGAAACAACAGCTATCTTCCAGTTTGAGTCACCCGGCATGAAAAAACACCTCAAGGCACTTCAGCCTAACCGCTTTGAAGATCTTGTGGCTATGAATGCCCTTTACCGTCCGGGACCAATGGAATATATTCCTTCTTTTATTGCCCGTAAACACGGCCGCGAAGAAATTCAATATGACCATCCGATGATGGAACCATATCTGAAAGACACTTATGGCATTACAGTCTATCAGGAGCAGGTGATGTTACAATCGAGAGCACTTGGTGGGTTTACACGTGGTGATTCTGACTCATTACGTAAGGCAATGGGAAAGAAGATCATGGCGATGATGGATAAACTAAAAACAAAGTTTATCGATGGCTGTCTGAATAGTGAAGATTTTGTTTCTGCTTGTACTGATGGTAAAACATCAATTAAAAAACCGGAAGATCTTATTGAGAAAATTTGGGGTGACTGGGAAGCCTTTGCCAGTTATGCTTTTAACAAATCTCACTCGGTATGTTATGCCTACATTGCCTACCAAACAGGATACTTAAAGGCGCACTATCCGGCTGAATTTATGGCGGGAGTATTGAGTCGTAACCTTAGTGACATTACCAAGATTACCAACTTCATGGAGGAGTGTCGTAATATGGGTATGGATGTATTGGGTCCTGATGTGAATGAATCGTACCGTAAGTTTACCGTAAATAAAGAGGGTGCAATTCGCTTTGGAATGGCTGGAATTAAAGGCGTTGGAGAAGGAGCTGTTGATGTCATCATTCAAGAACGCACTAAAAACGGACCTTTTAAAAGTTTAAATGATTTTGTTGAACGTCTACCACTAACAACCGTAAATAAGAAAAACATTGAAGCCCTGGCTTCATCTGGCGCTTTCGATACCATGGGCCGTTTTCACCGTGCTCAATTTTTTGGTAAGCACGAAAACGATGATATGAATTTTATCGAACACCTTATACGTTATGGCAACCGCTTTCAAGCAGATAAAGCATCGTCTCAAAATTCCCTATTTGGAGCCATGGGAACAGGAATTGAGATTAAAACACCTGATATGCCCAACTGTCCTGAATATTCGATTATCGAAAAACTCAATAAAGAAAAAGAATACATCGGCATTTACCTTTCCGCACACCCATTAGACCAGTACAAGCTGGAAATGAAGCACTTCATTCATCATCGTCTTAAACAATTGGATGACTTAGAAGCAATGAAAGGAAGAGAAATAACCATTGCAGGTAGCGTAGTTGCTACACGACGGGGAACAACAAAAAAAGGGAATCCATACGCTATTATGACCATGGAGGACTATAGTGGCTCATATGAATTTGCCTTCTTTGGCAATGACTTCACAGAGTACTTACCATACCTTGAAATTGGTTATTTCATAATGATTAAAGGAAGGATTCAACCGCGTCGTTATAATCAGGATGAACTTGAAATAAAAATTAACCATATTTCATTTTTAAGTGAATTACGAGATAACTTAGTTAATGAAGTTACATTAAGCGTTCCTTTGCCAGCTATTAATCAAGAATTAATAACTGAATTAACTAATCTTTTACTTACAAATGAAGGCAAAGTAACCCTCAAATTTGAGGTAAAAGATCCTGAAACTAAGAATAAAGTTAACTTCTTATCGAGATCCATGCGAGTTGATTTAAACGACGATTTAATCAAGTATATTGAAGAACATCAGGAGCTAGAAATGAGTATTGCATAATAGTGCTTGATAAGAATCAGCTATTATTCTTATATCTATGTATTAAAAAATGTGTATTTTTGGACATGTCAAAGTTTATTGTATAAATTTGCTCTGACACAAGTTGATAAAAATTAAAATTTAATAATAAAGTAAAACAGATTTGCTATGTTGATCGAAGTTACTGATGCCAATTTTGAAGAGTTAGTACTAAATTCAGACAAACCAGTATTGGTTGATTTTTGGGCTGAATGGTGTGGGCCATGCAGAATGGTTACCCCTATTGTGAAAGAGTTGGCAGAAGAATATGGCGATAAGGCCGTAATCACTAAAATGGATGTTGATAGCAACCCCGGAACTTCAGTGAAGTTTGGTATTCGTAACATCCCAACTATTTTATTCTTTAAAAATGGTGAAATAGTTGACAAACAAGTTGGAGCAGTTCCTAAAACTATCTTAGCATCAAAAATTGATGCTCTATTATAGTATTAGCATACGAAAATTTAGGGCTGCCAATATTCTTGGCAGCCTTTTTTAATCCTTACATTAAAAAACTACCCCCTTATTTAATTAATTATGAAACAATTACAATTAATTGTGGTCATACTTGCAATAGCACTTAGCAGTTGTCAGTTTTTTGGCCCGCAAAAAGAAGTCGTAAAAACCGGCAATGCCAGTGCCGATGGAACATTTATTAAAAAACGTAATTTTAATGATGATCCTCACTCTCCTGTTGAATGGGAAATCTCAATGAAATTTAAAGAAGGAAGCAAATCTGCCATACGCCATGGTGTTTCTAAACGTTTTTCAAAAACAGGTAAACTACTTGAAAAAATCAATTATGCCGATAATAAAAAAGAAGGCATTAGATTAACCTATCATTCAACAGGTAAGGTTTATAAAGAGCAACCATATTCTGATGGCAGATTAAATGGAATTTGTAAGCGTTATGACCGAGAAGGCAGGTTAACGGCAGAGTATGAATATAAAAATGGATTAGCCGGAGTTGGCTTAAAGCGCTTCACAAACCTTGGAAAACAACGTCCTGATCCTATCCTTAACATTCAGAAAGTAGATAAAATTCGCACAAGCAATGCCTATGTACTTAGCATGTCAATTTCAGGAGATGGAGCTAAATCGATAAAAAAGGTTGAATACTTTGAAGGCAAATTAATTGAAGGCAAATACTTGCATAAAAATTTAAGCGCTGCAAAAGCAATGTCATCTAAAAAAGGTGAGATTAGAATTAAATTACCTAAAGGCAGCTCTATCAATAAGACTTTTAATGTTATCGCTGTCTGCAAAACTACAGATGGATTACAATTAATTATGCAGAAAAAAGTAAAGGTTGACGCTAGAGGCGTTTAAAACCAATACGATATATATTATCAAAAGGTACTGTCAATGTTTGCAGTACCTTTTTTATTATCCGATCATCATACCAACAATGGTCGCTGACATCAATGAGGCCAAAGTTCCGGCCAATAATGCTCTAAAGCCAAACTTAGAAAGAAATGCTCTCTTATTTGGAGCTAAGCCGCCAATACCACCAATTTGAATACCTATAGAAGCAAAGTTGGCAAATCCGCATAGCATATAAGTAGCCATAATTATTGATTTACTATTACTCAAGGCGCCTGTTGATTTAAACTCTGCTAAACTAGTATATCCAACAAATTCACTTGCAATAATCTTTTCACCCAAGAGTTGCCCTACCAAGGTAATATCCTGAGATGGAACTCCAATTAACCACATTAGAGGAGCCAAACTATATCCTAAGATAAACTGAAGATTAAAATGCTGATATTGACCATTGGTCCATTCTGCAATGGATGCATTTAAGGTAGTCCACTGTCCAACTTTATCAAAACCATAATTAATTAGAGCTATAAAAGCGAAAAACACCAATAGCATTGCACCTACATTAGCAGCCAGTTTTAATCCTTCGGTAGTCCCGTTACTCATCGCATCTAATATATTGCTACCAATCTTATCCATCGAAATTTTAATCTCGGACTTAATTTCTTGAGTTTGCGGAACTAACACTTTGGAGATAACGATAGCACCAGGCGCTGCCATAACTGAAGCAGTTAATAAGTGCTTAGCAAACATCAGGCGTTGAACAGGATCATCACCCCCCAAAAAACCAATATATGCGGCTAAAACACCTCCTGCAACAGTTGCCATTCCACCTACCATCACCAAAAACATTTCAGATGAATTCATTTTTGGCAAATAGGCTTTTATCATTAATGGAGCTTCTGTTTGCCCTAAAAATATATTACCTGCAACTGATAAGCTTTCTGCGCCCGACAATTTAAGAGCCTTGGTAAGCAACCATGCTAATGCCCATACAACCTTCTGAATCACTCCCAAATAAAACAAAACACTTGTTAAAGCTGAGAAAAATATAATAGTCGGTAGAATCTGAAAAGCGAAAATAAATCCAAACTTAGAGGAATCAAGAAAATCACCTAACAGAAACTCTGTGCCCACTTTAGTAAAATCCAGTACCAACGTAAATAGCTTACCTAAAAATTCGAACATACTTTGCACAAAAGGCACATACAAAACGCATATGGCCAATAACAGCTGTATCGTTAAACCAACGCCAACAACCTTCCAGGAAATAGCTTTACGATTAAGACTAAACAGATAGGCTATCCCAATCAATACAGTCATTCCGAATACACCTCGAAGAATGCCCATAAAATCAAACGATGTTGATGATTGTATGTCAGTTATAGCAATTGAACCACTTTGTGCACTAATGATCTGACTCATCATGACAATGATGAATAAAAGAAGAAACTTCTTCATGAGGTTTAGGTTTAAATAGAATGATAGCTGAATAAGAAGAAGATTATGCCTCTCTAAGGTTAATTTCATCCCTTATTTTAGATGCCTTTTCGTAGTCTTCGTTCATAATGGCTTCCTGAAGCATTTGTTGCAGTTCTTCCAAGGTTTTTGACTTATAGCGTTTACTGCTTCCTTCACTCGTTTTTGGTTCAACAGGTGTTATAGCATGACCTTCATCTTTATTATCAAAATCAAGTACGATACCCGCTTTCTCAATTATCTCATCATAGGTGTAAATTGGGCATCCAAAACGTAAAGCTAATGCAACAGCATCAGAAGTTCTCGAGTCAATATGAAGCTGCTCATTATCATGTCTACAGACTAATTCAGAATAGAAAATACCCTCTTCAAGTTTGTACACTACCACTTCAATCACCTCAATATTAAAGGACTTTGAAAAGTTAAGAAACAAATCATGCGTTAAAGGCCTTGGTGGCTCTAATCCCTCTAACTTAATCGCTATGGATTGAGCCTCAACACCACCAATTATAATTGGAATGCGACGCTCACCATCTTCCTCAGCTAGAACAAGAGCGTAAGCACCTGATTGGGTCTGACTATACGATAAACCAAGAATATTTAACTTGATCTTTTTTTTACTCATAATCACGTGTTAAAATACTGCTCATCTTTTATAGTGAATACACTCAAAACACGTCAAAAGAGAGGCTTACTATTAACTAATGCATTCAAACAAATATAGTAATTACTTTTTAACATTAATCTTTAAACATAGATTTTATAAGACAATTACTACCTTTGACATCCTTAAAAAACTAATTTTCAGTACATGTAAGATAAATATATTTGGGTGGATTAGTATTTTTATATACTTTTGCACTCCATTGAATCTTGCGAGGTAGAAAAAGTGGCTTTTGAAATCAGCCCACCTCCTGGAGAAAACCATCAAAAATTGATGACATGTACGCAATTGTTGATATTGCTGGACAGCAATTCAAAGTAGAAAAAGAGAGAAAAATCTTTGTGCATCGATTGAGTGCCGAAGAGGGCGCTACAGTTGAGTTTGAAAAAGTACTTTTAACAGACAATGAAGGTGACGTTAAGATTGGCGCTCCTGTATTGGAAGGTGCTAAAGTAACGGCTAAAGTTCTATCACACGTTAAAGGTGATAAAGTAATCGTTTTCAAGAAGAAAAGAAGAAAAGGTTACAAAAAGAAGAACGGACACCGTCAGTACTTCACTCAAATTCAAATTGAAGAAATCGTAGGTTAATACTCAAAAAATTAGAATAAGATGGCACATAAGAAAGGCGTCGGTAGTTCGAAGAACGGTAGAGAGTCGGAAAGTAAACGACTTGGCGTAAAAATCTATGGCGGTCAAGCTGCCAAAGCAGGAAACATTCTTGTAAGACAACGCGGAACACAGCACCACCCAGGTGAAAACGTAGGTATGGGTAAAGACCACACTCTTTTCGCTTTAATTACTGGTGAGGTTATTTTCCGTAAGAAAAGAAACAACAGATCTTATGTATCAGTAGTACCTTTTACTGCTGAATAAGATTCTTGAAATCATTATTAAATCTCCTGTTTTTATTACTTTCGTAATAATTTCAGGAGATTTTTTTTACACGCTAACAATATGACATCATGTTGACGCTCAAATTCATTCAGGACAATAAAGAAGACGTCGTTAATCGACTTAAAATAAAGAACTTTGACGCAAGCACTATTGTTGATGAAATCATCAATATAGATAACAGCAGAAAAGCGACTCAAGTGGAAGTGGAATCTTTTCAATCGGAAATGAATACGCTTTCGAAAGAAATTGGACAATTATTTAAATCGGGAAAAGCTGAAGAAGCCAACAAGGCTAAAGCTCGTACTGGTGAATTAAAAGATAAGATCAAGGAATTAAATATTCGTCTTGATGAAATTACAGCTCAACTAAATGAGCAATTGGTGTCTTTACCAAATATTCCTCATGAAATTGTTCCTGCCGGTAAAGGCGAAGAGGATAATGTGGAAGTGAAGAGTGGCGGAGAAATGCCAAAGCTTGAAGATAAAGTTCCACACTGGGATTTAATTAAGAAATATGACTTAATTGATTTTGAGTTAGGAACTAAAATTACCGGTGCCGGATTTCCTGTATACAAAGGCAAAGGCGCCCGTTTACAACGTGCTTTAATCAACTTCTTTTTGGACCAAGCGGACAATGCGGGATATAACGAAGTCATTCCTCCTCTTTTGGTAAATGAAGATTCTGGATTTGGAACTGGTCAGCTACCCGATAAAGAAGGTCAGATGTATCATGCTACAGCTGACAATCTATACTTAATTCCAACAGCAGAAGTACCAGTCACAAATATTTTTAGAGATGTGATATTAAAAGCTTCGGAAATGCCAGTTAAGCACTGTGCATATTCGGCATGTTTCCGACGTGAAGCAGGATCATGGGGCGCTCATGTTCGTGGACTTAATCGCTTACATCAATTTGACAAAGTTGAGATTGTACAAGTTGCTCACCCTTCTGAATCTTATGAGATATTAGATAAGATGGTTGCTCATGTTCAATCCATTATTGAAAAGCTTGAATTGCCATGGCGTTTACTTCGTTTGTGTGGTGGAGATTTAAGTTTCACATCAGCATTAACATACGATTTTGAGGTGTATTCTGCAGGTCAGGAGCGTTGGTTAGAGGTGAGCTCGGTATCAAATTTCGAAAGCTATCAGGCAAATCGCTTAAAACTGCGTTATAAAGAAGATGGAGAGAAGAAAACACAGTTGGCGCACACCCTTAATGGTAGTGCACTCGCTTTGCCACGTATAGTAGCAGCTCTTCTAGAGAATAATCAAACTCCTGAAGGAATCCGTATCCCAAAGGCTCTCGTGCCATATATGGGAGGTATTGACATTATTAAATAAATAATATTTGCCAAGGCGTATTGAAACTGGATACTGGATCAATACGCCTTTTTCTTAAAACTCCATCATGTTTATATTCAACACAACCTTTATGATAGAAAATTCCATTATTCCTTCGTGGAAAAAGTGGATGAACCGTAATTATATGCCAACAATGAAGGACTTAGTGAAGAACCTTAGAGTTGAGCTATATGAAGTGATGGCTGTGATTGATGAAGGAAACACAAATTTCTCATGTCAGATGCAGTGCAGTAATCCAGCTGATATGGATACGATTAATAAATATAACGCCATACTAATTAATAATGCCAAAGGCGAATTTGGGGACAAATGCCTTACATTTAGTTCAATTCTAAAGGAGGTTAGCACTATTGCCTAAAGAACGTATCATACTCGGCATCGACCCAGGAACAACCGTAATGGGTTACGGCATAATCCGCTCTATTGGTAACAAAGCAGAGATGGTAACT
>Ga0070724_10001673_pt1 | contig 12931 bp, 18 predicted proteins | sample tdDd001_FD_67278 | JGI IMG/M metagenome (GOLD analysis project Ga0070724, IMG submission 67278) | Marine sediment microbial communities from the Atlantic coast under amendment with organic carbon and nitrate - tdDd00.1 | ecosystem: Environmental > Aquatic > Marine > Coastal > Sediment | place...
AGATAGTGACTTTACTAGATCACCTTTGCAGCTATCTTTACCTGCTAAATTTACGTTTTCAGCATGGAAGTTCATGATATTGAACGAACCATCTAACATTGCATGACCTTCACCAACTAAAAGCCATCTAATCGACATATTCTTATAGGTTTTAGCGAGTGTAACCAATTCACTAATTGTCAATTCTGTATTCAAATCAATATTTGTTTTGCTACAAAAATCTCTCTCCGTTTCGCCAGTCATTTCAATAAATTGAAAGAGGCGCTCTTGTATCTCTCTCTCCATATCTTTGCATTTTAGAATACAACAGAAGACATACCCCAATTGTTCATCTTAGGTAGTTATTTTTTCAGAAGTGAAGTAAGAAGTTCAACTTGTCCTTCTAGTTTTATCACCTTGATGTGTAGTTCTTTATTTTCCTTTTTCAGCTTCTTATTTTCAGCTTTAAGGTTGTTGTATTCAGGTGATGATTCAGAAACGACGGTGTATTTACCCACCTTACCTTTACCAATGTTTACTTTAGCCATACTGTTGTCTATAACCGTTTGTCCAGACATGTTTCCAGCATTTACATCTGCAATGTTTTGTGTCCCGGCTCCGGTTAATATCCAATCCTTACTTAGGTGTTCACATTTTGAAAACACTAAATCGTAGTCGATAGTTCCACGTCTTTTCCAATTGGAAAGCGTAGACTTACTAACCTCTAAAAACCTTGATAATTCGACATCTGAGTCAATTTCCAACGCTTCTTTTAGGCGACTAAGTATTCCTTCTATTTCTAGGTTAGTTTTCAAATGGTAAACGATTTCTTGGTAAAATGCTTGATAGTTTACGAATTGTAAACTATATTTGTCGTGTATTCATTACAAAACTATCTTAAAAATGGATAAAGAACAAATAATTAATCAAGAAGCTTACGAACTAGGTAAGCAAATCTCAGGCTCCGACAGGGTACTTATTCAATCCAAATTAGATGTGAAAGAAAGCACTGTAAACGTAGTATTGTCTGGTAAAAGACGTGCAATACGAGGGAAAGCTTTAGAGGTGATCGAAATGGCTAAAAAAATAGCTGAAATAAATAATGTAAAAGCTAAACTTTTTTAGTCAATGCCTACCTATCACAACAACATACTATGCACTACACGCGATGAGCTTACAGCTTGCGGAATCTCCGCAAGCTACGTAAATCGTGCACTTGCAGGACAACGCAAGGGTGAAGTATATTGTTGGGAACATCACAAAGAAGGCAAACAAGTGTACATACACTACCACTCTCTTAAAGAAAAGTATCAAATTTTAATCAAAGCCGTTCATTGTAACAACCTCGAACCAGAGGTTTACCTGAAGCAACAACAACAGGAAAAGGCAACTGCGGTATTTGAAAACCTTGCTGATCAGGTTTCTCTATTAGTTTCTTCCAATCCTGAAGAGATTAAATACCTTACCGAAACAAAGCTTTACACGCCTACAGAAGTACATCAATTGGCACGTGCTGCCGGTTGGCTTCGTTTGATTAATGAATACGACGTTAAAAAGGCTCGTAAACTTGGTTTTAAATCTGTGAACGACTTTAGAGCGGAGGTGTTTAAACGCTGTTTAAACGAGCAGACCGCTAATCCTGCCCTTATTCGATTTAAAAAGACTCTGATTACCAATGTTCGAACGCTTGTTAAAAATGCAGTAGAGTACAAAAATAACGGTATAACATGCCTAATTCATAAAGGAGTAGGTAATGTAAACCGTGAGAAAACAGATACTGTAATGCACGCTAAACTGGTTAAACTTGCAAGTGAGCCAGTAAAATACTCTTGGGAAGATGTTGCATTGATGTACAACGATTGGGCAATATCTAATTCCAAACCACAAATTACTGTATCAACAGTTAAATCCTATTTAAACACTCCTAAAGTTAAAAAGGTGTGGTTTTACCAACGTCACGGCAAACATGCTGCTGATAACGAGATACAATCTCTTATCAATCGTAAAACGCCAAGTTTCCCGGATGCATTGTGGTCTATCGATGGTACAAGCATGCAGCTTTACTATGTCGATAATGATGGTAAAATTAAGTCTGACCTATATGTATATTTCGTTACCGATGCTTGCACAAGTGCAATTATAGGAGTATCAGTAGCATTTGCCGAGACTTCGGGAATGGTTACCGAAGCTTTACGCAATGCCGTTGATACATACAAATACAAGCCTTATCAACTGCAATACGATAACAGTTCTGCCAACGTATCAGTTGCCGTTAAAAATCTAATGACCAACATGAGCCGTGTGCATTTTCCTGCTGAACCATACAAAGGACGTTCAAAATATGTTGAAAGCATTATTGGACACTTCCAGCAACGTACATTACGTCACTACTCAAATTTTAAAGGCGGTAACATTAATGTTAAAAGCTTAAACTCTCAAGCCAACCCCGAACTATTGGCATGGCTCCGGAAGAATCCGGAATCATTACCTGATCGTAATGGTGTTATTGAAATGTTACACGATGCAGTGGCAAAATGGAATGCTCGTGGTGAAAAGCGCGATAGTTACGGTCGTTTTGTAGGAGCAAGTAAAATTGATCGCTACACTACTATTCAGCACGAACAGCGTGCAGAGTTGAATTATTTCGACCGCATGAGCATGTTTATGGTTGAGCAGCGAGTGCCTTACACTTATGGCACTAATGGTATTGTTGTAGATGTGAAAGGCTACGATCATCATTTCATAGTGCCTGACGGCGATAATGTTGGTGACTTCATGTTTGCTAACGATAACCTGGGCTTAAAATTCAAGATCAAAATAGACCGTGATAATCCGGGCATGATAGCACTATATCGTGACGGTGTGTTTATCGACTTTGCATACAACAAAGAACGCTATGCCGCTTGTGTGGTAGATTCTAAGCCGGGCGAAACTGCTAAGCGAGTTAGATTCAAAGAAAAGCAAGTTGAATGGGGCGAAGAATACTCCAGACGAGAACTTGAAAAGCAAATGGCTGAACTAGGCGAACTACAAGCAACCGGAACTGAAGGTTTTGGGTGGTTCGATACCTCTAAATACAATAACAACATTCGTGAGGCAGCATTAGAAGATGCTCAGAATGGTATGGGTGACGGATTAACGGATAAACAGCGCAGGATTTTGAAAATCGGAAAATAAAAAAGGCGCACAGCTAACCACAGCTATGCGCCATTACCACTATCAATAATAGTAATAACAATCAAAGCAAAAGTATGAAAAAGTACAGCTTAGAACAAAAAAAAGACCTACGTAATAAAATTATTACGTTACAAGAAGCTTCAGGACTGTCAGGTAACAACTTTGCAACACAGCGTCTTGGATTCTCTAACGGCTCTAAATTTAGCCATATCCGTAACAATTGGGACAGAAACGGAATGGTTGGGAACGACACTTGGGAAGCCGTAGAAAAGTACATCGAGAAAAACGAAGGTTACAAAGGTGTAGCTACTGCCAATCTTCAAAAAGTGTGGCAAACATGTGAGCGTGCTTATGCTCTTAAAAAGCCTATGGCTGTTGTTGGTGAAGGTGGTATGGGGAAAACCTTTGCCGTTGAGAAATACAAAGAATACATCGAGGCACAGCAACGCTTTCAGGTGGTTCATTTCGATGCTTCTGAAACTAAAACCACTAAACAATTTCTTGTTGGCTTACTAGAATCTTTGGATATCTATAAGCCCGGAACCATTGCCGCTCAGCTTCGCATGCTTCGCGAATATGTAATTAAAAAGGACATGCTTTTAATTATTGATGAAGTAAGCAGCCTGAAGAATCACCACGTGGTAATTATTAAAGATGTTATGACCGCTCTTAAAGACAAATGCGGCATCGTATTTACTGGCACTCCTTACTTTATCAATAACCTAAACAAAGGCGCAATTAAAGACCGCCATTTGTTCTCTGAAACACGCGACCGTTTATTCATGCTACCTGAGCAACTGGAGAAGCCAACATCAGCTGAAGCCTTGGAAATATTCAAAGCTAACGGTGTAACCGATCCTGAAGTACTTGAAATTGTTATGGGTAAAAAGCCTGAATTCAAAATGCACTCTTGGTTGGCAAAACAAAGCTACCGTGGTATTAAAGACTGTTTGGATATGCTTGCCATGTCTGAAATGCCAGCTATCGATTTTAACAATATCCAATTGTAATTGATATGAAAAGATTTGCAAAAGGCTACAGCAAAAGCATAACTGCAGTTTGCGAAGACTGCAAAGGTATGAAAGAAACATGCAAAACCTGTGAAGGAAGTGGCATGGTTAAAGTAAGAAAACAGGTATTCACAAGCGTTACAATTAAGCCATTTAAGGCAATACAAATAGAAGTTCAATCTTAAATATTTTAATAATGGAAAACACAATTATGACAGCCGAACAAAGGCAACAATTAGAAGAGTTAAAGAAGCTTGAATCTAAGGAAAAAGAGCAAACCAAAGAAGAGCGCGAAACGCTTAAAACTATGACCGACGAAACGGTTAAGGATGCTTTTGGTGTATTGCTTGGATTAAGTAAAAGCATTACTGAAGCCAAAGGTGTGGTGTATGGCATGTTTGCCGACATTATTGAGCTGAAAAAAGAGGTGTACAAAACCAGCGATGAGCAGTTCTCTCACACTTTTACAACCAGAGATAGCAAGCTTCGAATTATTGTAGGCTTTCATGTGGTTGATAGTTTCGACGATAGCCACACAGCCGGGGTTGATGGTGTTAACGAATACCTTAATGGTATGGGAACTGACAAGGACAGCAAATGGTTGGTGAAAACTATTAAGAAGTACATTTCTCGCAATACCAAAGGCGAACTAAATGCCAAAAAGGTAATGGAGCTAATGCAACTGGCTAACGAGCGTGGCGATCAAAAGCTAATTGATAAGGTGCAGATTATTGTTGATGCTTACACACCTATTAAGACTAAGCTTTTCATTATGGCAAAGCATCGCGACGAGAAGCAAAACGAGTGGAAAACCTTACCGCTTAGTATTACTGAAGCTAATATGGATTAATCAACACTGGCGCGCGATTCTTCGCGTGCCACTAAAACTATCCCTATGAAAACAAAAGAAGACATTACAAGAACAGTAAGATCATTTATTTCTGATTTAAGAACCGCAATAGAACAAAACAACACTAAGAGCATCGTTCAGCTTGTGGGTGATGTTGAAAACAATCCATCAATTGATTTACGTGCTCTTGATGACGACTTGTTTAATCAGTGGGACACAATCACCAGAGAAGCTTATAACCTTATCTAAAATCAATAGAATGGATAGAACATATATAGTTAAAGCTCGTGTTAAAATATCAAGCGATCAGCCTCACGAAAACTACAAGCCACTTCCATTAACAGGCTTGTTTCTTCCGAAAGGAAAGAGAAAACGACATGCTGATATTTCAAAACAATGCAAGGAGCATATCATTTCTAACCTGAAGAAACAAAGCCCGGAACTGTCATTTGAAGTTACCAGCATTAAAATTGACTCTTACCCTTGTGACTTTATTCTAAAAGAATAGTCGCTCCTGAACGGTTCAAGGGTGGTTCGATTCCACCCATAGGAACAACCTTAAAATTCTAACTATTTAAACACTGTTTAAACATGGCTAACATCAACTATGAATATGCTACTCAGCTCGAACAGAATGAGCAAAAGTGGGACTTCAGAAAACAAAAGCTTCAGGACGTTGTGGTGTTTTTTACTTGCAACACCTTTCTCCAGCTTGCCGCTTTCCACATTCAGGAAGAAGCTTACGAACTTCTTTCATTTATCGATAAAGGTGAGCGTAGCGATTATTTCGCCTCCCAAATAGACAGTTACATGGAGAATTTCGAACAGTTTAAAACAACATTCGAAAGATCTTGCATTGCAGAGGCCTTGGAAAAGTTTGCAAACAAAGTAAGTAATCAACTTAAAGTTAAATAATATGGAAGCAATAAAGCAAAAAAGACAGTACTTCCACCAGCTTTTAATTCGCCTTGGTGAAGTACGCCACAAATCGATAATTGTTGAATCCGAGTTTGGTGTTTCATCAACAAGCGATTTGAAAGAAAAACAAGTTGATCAACTGATAAGATCAGCCGAAAGCCGTTTAAATCGCCAAAGCAGCCAGCTAAAGCAATCAAGATCGAAAGAACAAAAGCAGTTGAAAAATTGGCGTAACAAGTGTCTCCTGGTTCTTAACGAACGTGGCATAGTTGCAACCCCAAAAGATTGGAGTGCCGTTAATGAGGAATTATCGAAAAAGCAGTATCAGTGGGTAATGCCCGATAACGGAATTATCAACCGCAAAGGCTTGTTTGCTTTTCGCAGACTTGACGACCTAAAAGTACTGTTTAAACAGCTTTGCGCTATTCGCGATAACGAGAAGAAAGCAGCAGTTAAAATCAAAAAATTAACACTTCAAAATTAAGATATGATACTTCATTACAGTCTAACAGTATTTTTTACACAGCTAATATTTATTGGTTGTAGAACATGGAACGTACAGGCAGTGGCAAAGAACCACATTCCACAAGCTTTAATCAGTGGTGTATTCGTCAACCTTTCTTGGTTGGTAAGTATTGCCATTGGAGCGGTAAGCATGTTCGAAATAATTAACGATTTCAAACTTGAGTTTCTTCCGGTTGTAATTTGTTCAGTTGCTGGTGGAACCATAGGCAGCTACATCGCAATGCGATCAAAACGTAAGTAATAAACCACTAATTAGTAATAACAATCAAATGACAGAAAAAACCAAAAGGTCGGTAAGAACATGGAATCCTGCCGACATCGTAAAACGAAACGTAGAGGTGTATCCCTTTACCGGAGATTGGAACAAGCTACTAGGTGAGCCTGATATCCGATTCTCAACCCTTATTAGAGGGAAAGCCAAAAGCGGCAAAAGTACCTATTGCATGAAATTAGCACAGGAATGCAGCCAGTGGGGACGCGTTCTTTACATTTCAGCTGAAGAAAGAATTAACAGCAAAACATTACAGCAGCGCATTGCTCATTGTGGTGTTAATTCTCCGAAAGTACGCTTTGCTCACACCAAGGATCTCGACCAAATTGATATGCTATTGCAAAACGGAGGTTACCGCTTTGTAATTGTCGATTCTGTACAGCACATTAAAATGGATTACGACAAGTTTGAAGCCATGCGTCAAAAGTACAAGCGTCGTAAGCTTTCGTGGCATTTGGTGATGCAAATGGGCGTTAGCATTGTAAAGTGGGAACACGAAGTAGACGTGTTGGTAGAAGTAAAAGAAGGTTTTGCTTATGCACACGGACGCTACGGAGCCGCAGATAGAATGCAGGTGTTGAACCATAAACCTAAAGTAGAACAACAATCTTTATTTCAATAACCAATGAAGCAAGAGATACCAAATTTAAGTGATAAGGTGCAGTTTTGCGAATGCGAAACACCACAAGTAGAAACTTGCGTTTTGTCTGGAATAAAATTCTGTATGAAATGCATCAACCCCATAAAACAAACAAATATGCTTATAGGAGTAGCGGTAGATCCGTACAAAGAAAAGCCTTACATCAAGGCAATAGCAAAAGCCGGCTTTACTATAGAACACATTGATCAGGGAGCCAATTTTAAGCTGTTGCAAATTAAAACCGATGAAAACGGAAAGTTAAAGCTTGCAAAATTAATTAAGAAGCTAGAACGCAAGTATTCACTAAGAAATAGAATGAATTAAGCCATGTATAGACCAACAATGAAATCAAAGTGTAGCGGTGGAGGCTTTTCTGATTTAGGTTTTTCATTGGCAGGGATTGAAATTATTCAATCCCTTGAGATTGATTTGAATTGTGTTAAGACGCTTTCAGCGAATTTCAATCATAAGATACTACACACTGATATTCGAAACGAAACAGTTCTTTCTCAAGAAAAATCAGATATTATAGCAGCAACTTATCCATGTACTAAATATTCCACTATTGCGGATATCCATGGCACAAGAACTGGCGATGATTTGTTTTTACATGTATTTCGTCACATTGCAATTGAACAGCCTGAAATGTACATTATTGAGAACGTTCCGGGAATGAAGAAATTTCCTGTAGTAATGGAAGCCATGACAAAGCTTCCCAATTATTACATTAACGTTTTCTGCCCACTGGATGCTTTGAACTGGTTACCTCAGAAAAGAGAAAGGTTGATACTGATTGGCACAAAGAGAAGGTTTAGTATTGCTCCGCCAACCAGTACAAAAAGAATTCTTCTTTCTGATATCATAGACGAAATTCCTGATATGAAAGTGCCTGATTACGTTGTGTCAAGGATAAACGGTAAATACAGAGACAAGCCAATAGTAAGCGATCCAGCGGATAAAGATGCTTACGCTCCAACCTGTGTAGCTCATTATTCAAAAGACAGAGGAACAAGATTGGTAGTAGACAAATCTCATCCTTTGGGAGTTCGACCTTATTCAGTACGTGAATGGGCAAGACTACAAGGTATTCCAGATTCTTATATTTTGCCAGTTTCAGACAGTGAAGCATATAAACAAATAGGAAATGGTGTTCCGGTACACATGGCTGAATGGATTGGACGCGAAGCAATAAAATATTTTAATTAACCCCTTTAAATTACCAGATATGACAAGTCAAAGAGAAGTAACAAGAGTATATGAAAAGCTTATGCACGATGTGGAAACAAAAGAGTTTTATACAAATATAGACCTTGCAAGTAAGGTAAACTGCTATACATGTAGCAAATGCAAACACATAACCAAAACAAAAGACGTTGATGCCGGGGTAACACCTTTTTGCTTTGTGTGTGAGAAATGCGGTGCAACAGCAACAAGCTCCTTTTACAATGATATTGCACCACACATAGATCCAACAATTGAATGGTACAGACCAAGCCTAAAAGAAACATTGAAGCTTAGAAAAGACCAATCAACGCTAGATCATGTATTGCGTGGCGGTTTAATAGATCGCAAGTACAACTTTGAAAATGATTGTATTGAAAAAATGAAAGAGGAGGTTTAAATGACAGAATTAACAGCTATAGAATTGGCAGGTAATTATCCTGACAACATTCAGATAGATGCCTTAAAAAGTGATAACGGTAAGTTTGCCGCCTTTTGTTACAGATTAAAAGACGGTGAAATACATAAACTAATGTTGAGTACGCAACCAGTTTTTGAAAATGAAGAAGAAGCAAACAACTCACTACATGAAGTAGCCAAAGCCTGCGTTAAGCATTTTAGTTAGTGAACTTATTACCCTCTCACCAAGGCGCGACTTCTCAGCGCCTTTTTTTCTCCCTAGTTTTTTCTACTTTTATAGTTAAAACACACACAATGAAACAATTCTTTTTAATTGCTGCAATTCTACTGGTAAGCCTGATCAGCGTGGCTCAATACGATGCAACAACCAATATCCCTAACAAGAAAATAAGCAACTTATACGGTGAAACCGTTACTGTTGTTGAGCTAAACGAGCTTTATTCAGACAAGCAAACCAAAATTACCAACCCGGAAATAATTGGCAGGCAGTACACATTTGTAAAAGCTGAGCGAGACAGCAAACGCCCACAAATTTGGGTAGAACTGAGCAATAATGAAGAAACAATTTATTACCGTTTAACCGGCACGAATATGCAGCACCCACCAATAATGGTAAACGCTTATTTTGAGAAACAAAAGCAGCTGTACCATAACAAAACGCTCCAGCTTAAAATGGATAACGAGTACACCACCACGTCCGGACAAAGCAAAATGTACAACACCAAGCAGCTATTTACTTGTGCCGACATTAAACTGCTTAAACAAGGCACTGAGCTTGTACCATCCTACGTACTCACAACAGCCAGCGATACCATAAACGTACCGTTTACCAGCTTCGAAAACAATCGTTCTAACACTATCGACCGCTTTATTAAGCAATGATTTAAACAGCATTTAAACGAACAAAAAGCAGCCGTATAGCTGCTTTTCTTGTTTTAACTAATTGTGCTATTCCACTCCGGAACCTCACCGGCAACACTCACATTTTTAAACAACATGATATCAGTGTAACCGGCATTGTGATTTACTTTCACCTTTATTTCCTCTTTGGTTGAATTGTGGAAAGGATTAATGGCCGCTAAATTTGTCTCCAGCCATTCACAAAGCTCCAGTATGCTGCTTTTGTCAGAAGTAAAATAAACGTAGCTATTTTCCTTCAGTACCTTTAATACATCCAAGTAATCAGCCAAACGCCAATAGTTGTTGTAAGTTCCCTGCTCGGTACTCAAGTAAGGAGGATCTACTATAAAAACCACGCCCGGCTGATTGCGATACTTATTAAACAACTCTTTGTAATCGTTCTTTACAATGTGTAAACCTTCCAAATAGCCGGTGCAATTGTAATTACTTTTGCGTACACAATTGTACATGGTTTGCTTGCTGAAACCTTCTAAACTGGTAGCGTAATTCATACTGAAGAGTAAAGAACTGGAGAGCGTAATATAATCCACAAAGCCATGCTTTTGCTCTTGTTCCTTCAGGTAGCTAATTATTTTTGCCTTTATTCCTGGACTAAGCTTCTTATCTTCCGGGCAAGCTTTCACCATTTCCCGGATTGCTTCCAACATGCCATTGGTATTTTCTACATTGATAAGCCGCAAATGGTAGTCGTCGAAATCATTATAAACTACCATGGCATTCGGTCGTGTATGTTTGGTTGTGTGCGACAATAGACCAGAGCCGCCAAATAAATCAACAAATATTTTTGCCTCTGGAAACTCCTCTAATGCACTTTTATACAACTTTATAAATCTTCGCTTTTGCCCCATAAATGGCAAAGGCGCACTTGTGTAAATCTTTTCTCTCATAATTTTATTGTAGTTTTGTTTTCTCTCTCAAACTAAAAAATGCGAAACAGCCGCACATCGAAGACATTATAGTCTCCGGGTATGCGGCTGTTTCGCATTTTGTACGGTTGAAAGGTGAGAGAGTCAACCGTGACCGGGGGCTTCTTTTTGGAAGCTGGGTTTATTTTACTTTAACTTTTAGGATAAAGTATATTTAATCCAAGCATACATTTGAATTCCCCAAGCCCTATGACATAATCCATTTGGATGCCAATCGGGACCACCACCATATTCGGTCAGATATTTATGTTTGACTTGTGCAGAATAATCAAACTCAGGACTGTTTATGGTTCTCCAAGGTGTTGCCCAGGCTGTTGGCTGGATAAACATTGAGGGAAGAAGGTAAATTTTTTCCACATCCTCATTTGCATCATCAACCCAATATTCAGCTTTCAGTCTGTTGAAATTGTCATAAGCTTTGGCATGCCCCCCTTCATGATTCCAAAGACTGCACTCTGTGTCAAATTCAGGATATCTGCTTGGATAATATGATCCTGTATGATCAATAATAGATAAACCAATATGAACATCACCCCATCCATTTGCAGCGTATTCAACTTTGATTGAATTTGTCCATTCTCTATAATTAGTATTAATCCAATCAACATTCCCATCGTTGTGCGAATGCTGCAAAATTATATGTGAAGGCAAGCAAACATCATAATCATTCACATCTGAAACTTTTGAACCTTTAGTCCCTGCATCTAATCTTACCAATCCTGAATCATCTAAAGTCTTATAGCGATCCAACCATTTTAACATTGAAAACTTGACATCTCCAACCTTGTCTTTATCAAAAAATGGATTCACAGGATTATCAAGAAGATCATTGGCTTTTGCCAAAGCTGTTGTGTAGTCCACAATACCATCACCAGGATAGATCTCAGACATAAATGTCACCAATGCTGCTGTGTTTTTTGGAGCAAACTTTCCTTCAGGGGTTCTGTTAATCAGTTCTATTTGTTCAATTGAACCTGTATAATCTGAACCGGAGCCATCACCCAATCCAAGCAAGTCAAAAATGCCCTGCCCTTCAACAGTTACACCAGACCCATATTGACCACGATTATCAGTGTGAAACATATGTGTTGAACTTTTCCAACCACCATAGCCTTCACAATATGCTGACATTGATTTAGTCACGCCTTTGTAATTCAATTCCCAATGATTAGAATTCCAATGGCCCAATGAAACACAATTGTATTCACTTGCATTGTTCCCCCCGTCAATTCTTGCTTTCTCAAATTGTTCTAAAATAACAGACCAAAATTGATGTGGATTACCTTCAGGAACACCAACATTTGCTAAATAACCGTTAGTAACTGAATCGCCAACACTTAATACTTTTACTGTTGCAGATTTCCCAACGCTTTCTTTTGTTGATTTCTGCTTAATTGTGATACTCGCATCATTGAATGATCCACCACCTTTGATTTGAAAAGTTTTATCATATGATTTAACATTTTCAACATGTTCAGGTGAATAAATCATTTGTCTTTCTGTTCCTGACAATTCAAAATTTGCAGTTGGTTCAGATGTGATCCCTTTCATCATGTGATCCAAATACAAAGCTGCTGAATAACTTCTTGCTTCAGTTAAATTGCTATCTAAATCATTTAATACTGTGTAGATTTTCTTTGGTGATAACAGATTCAAATCAGCTTTTTCACTTGATCCACCATCCAAAGCACTAACCCTTTCTTCAAGATCTGCCAAAGGCTTGTATTCGGTATATTTATCAAAGGAATAAACAGTTCCTTCAATGATTGCCCTTGATTTTATATAATCTAAATCGCCACCTGTCAAATAGCAAAACACAACAAATCCATCACCACTTTGATATGTATATTGATCTGTATTTGATACTGTTCTTAATGGTGTTTTATTCTCATCATATACAACATGTGAAGATAGTCCACTTGCTGATTTCCCTGTATTAATCGAAATCAACCCGGCTTCTTTTGCTTTTATGAATCCAGATAATCCATACATATTGCCCGATCCGGTTGCAACTGAAGTTGATCCGGCAAAAAAGAACTCATTAAACCTAAATTCTTCAGGATTCAATAAATT
>Ga0070724_10001675_pt1 | contig 12926 bp, 10 predicted proteins | sample tdDd001_FD_67278 | JGI IMG/M metagenome (GOLD analysis project Ga0070724, IMG submission 67278) | Marine sediment microbial communities from the Atlantic coast under amendment with organic carbon and nitrate - tdDd00.1 | ecosystem: Environmental > Aquatic > Marine > Coastal > Sediment | place...
TATTTTCAGTTATTTGATATTGAGTTGTCACAGCGAGCAGCAAGTGCCCTACTTATTGGTTTAAATATTGATACAGCCAATATGACACGTGGCTTTTGCCAAGCGGATTTAAAGTCTTTTATTGGCTTGAATGTTCGCGCAGATTTACCGCTAGTGAATAAAATCAGTCGTAATTCGCTGGTGCAATATGAACTTGATAATTTTAGTGATGCGTTTAGGCAAGTAACGGTTATCAATGGTGTTGCTACCGTATTGCTTGATAAAGCATGCCCTAAAAATATGTTAGGGATTATTGGTGACTTTTTACTGGCAGTTAATGAGTTTGAAGTAGTTATTGTTGGTGTGAAGCAAAATGGTGGTTTACAGCTTTCATTTCGCTCAGAATGCCCGAAAGTGGATGTTGGCGAGCTCGCACGAGTCGTTTTAAGTAATAGTCGACGAGGTTTTGGTGGTGGCCACCGACATATGGCAGGAGGCCTAATATTGCCTGAGTATGTGGGCGTATTTGCACAAAAAGGAAAGATTTTTAACCCATTTATACAACAAATAAATCTTTGGCGAAGCCAAGAATCTTGAGGAATTTATTTTGGAAAAAATTTTTGAATCATTGCTTTGGAATAGCCGCGTCGTCTTAGTCTTTGGTGTTATCTCTTGTGTTATTACGGGGGTGGCGCTTATTGGGTTAGGCCTTTATGAAGTTGTTAACCTGCTGATTGCATTATTTAACTACCTTGTTATTCATTCGCCTGATGTTACAAGAGATAACATCATTCTTTATGTTGTTGAGATTCTAGATACTTTCTTGTTATCTTCGATACTCTTTATTTTCTCATTTGGTCTTTATGAACTATTTATTAGTCCAATCGAAAATAGTAGAGAACACACATCTAAAGCGTATGAAATTAAGACCATTGATCAGTTAAAAGCAAAATTAGGTAAAGTAATCGTGATGCTTTTGGTGATCAAAATCTTTGCCTTCTTAGTCGAAATTAAGCCGCAAAATATGATTGAAATGCTATATTTAGCTATTATCGTTATTTTGGTTTCTGTGGCTCTTTGGCTTGGTCACGCAGGTGATAAAGGCCACTAAATAGCCTTATTTACAAACTTAAAAGGTTATTGCTAATAAACTAAGCAATAACCTTTTGTTGTTTTAATTTGCTTAGAATTTCGAGACATTGCTGTTGTAGCATGTCTCTTAATAATCGCACGGCTGGCGTAATAGATTGTCTACTTGGACATATTAGCCATAGCTCTGTTGATTTGGGCGGATAATCTGGCAGAACAGTTTTAACTCGGCTGTTAAGCAAATCATCAGACATATCTAAGCATGATTTAGCTGCTAAACCCTTCCCTGCAACACACCAACGTCTGACTAATTCAGCATCATTAGAAGCCCTATTAGACTGCATTCTTACTTTGACGGGCTTTTCATGTTGAGTAAATTCCCAAACATCATGCAAAATATCATGCAGTTGGTAGAGCAGTCCGTTGTGCTGACTAAGCTGATCGAGGTTTGTTGGGCTGCCATGTTTTTGAATATATTCTGGTGATGCACAAATTACTCTTGGCACATCACAAATTTTAAAACCATATAAGTTGGCATCGTTTGGCTTGCCATATCGAATAGCAATATCGACAGGATCTCTAAAAAAATCAATGTTACTGTCACTTACATGAAGCTTAATACTAAGCCCTTGATGATGCTCCATAAAGTTATCGAGCCAAGGTAAAATAAGGTTACGCCCTAGGTCAGATGGAGCAGCTATTCTCAACTCCCCTTCAATGGTGTCGAGATCAGCTTTTAAGTGTTGTTTTGCCTGTTCAAGAGTTTGTAGTGCTTGCTGGCAATGAGGAAGATAACGCTCGCCTGCTGGTGATAACCTAAGTTGTCTAGTGGTGCGAATAAATAACTCTGCACCAAGAGATTTCTCTACACGCTTTATCGCTGCACTTGCTGTAGCCATGCGCATGTCTAGGCTTTCGGCGGCTGCAGTAATGCTTCTAAATTCAGCAACTTTTAAAATGACTTGTAGATCTTCGAGTAACATACTTTCAAAATTAATTTGATAATAATTCAAATATTATGCTGTTTTTCTTTGTACTAACAAGTCTTATCATATGTCCACACGTTATATTTTATGCAGTTATTCTACTAAGCCTAATATTGAATCGAAATTAACTGCCCATATAAATAATACCAAATAGAGTTTACCGAAAAGCTTAATACCATTGGTAAAAAACTTTGAGCGCTAGGAGTTAGAAATGACACACCCAATTATTCGTGATTTAGAAAACCGTTATACCGCTAAAAAATATGACGCATCAAAGCGTATTTCAAAAGAAGATATATCGGTGATTTATGAAGCAATGCGCTTATCAGCTTCTTCCATTAATTCTCAGCCTTGGAAGTTTATTGTTATTGAGAGTGAGCAAGCTAAACAGCGTTTTCATGACACCTTCGCTAATAAATTTCAGTTTAACCAACCGCATGCAAAAGCTGCATCTCATATTGTCTTGTTTGCGCATAACCCAGCTTATACTCGTAATGATTATGCAAAAGTGGTTGATAAAGGCATTGAAGATGGTCGAACTAAGCCTGAAGACAGAGAGCAGGCATTTGGTGGCTTTGCTTTTGCAGAGCTTAATACTGATGAGCAAGGAAATACTGAAGCTTGGACTAAGTCTCAAACCTATTTAGCGCTAGGTAATACCTTGCATGTGCTAGCACGTTTAGGTATCGATTCAACAACAATGGAAGGTGTTGATAGTGAACTTATCGGTGAAATATTTAAAGAAGAACTTGGTGGCTTCAAATGCGAAGTAGCGTTAGCAATGGGATATCATCATCAAGAAGAAGACTACAATGCTAGCCTTCCTAAATCTCGTTTATCGACTGAACAAGTATTGACAATTCTTTAGTAAAAAACTTAGTTATTTTTCTGAAAAAGCTGCAACGTCATAAGTACATTGCAGCTTTTTATTTTCTTTAGAAAGCGATTTTTAGCTGATAACGATAGTGCTTGTTTGCAACTAAATATTCTGAGTGAACACTAGGGCTCCAGCTATCATCTCCTCCAACACCCATATGCTGGTGATCGATACAAACATAAAGGTTGTCGCTTTTAACTAACTCGTTGCTATGCGAAGCATTTGCTAGTTGCTGTTGACCATACTCACTAACAGCAAAGTTAAAATTGCCTGTTACTTGTAGGTTGCTAATTGATAGCTGCTGGCAATCAGTACGCAAGCCATTGTCAGTTGGGAAAATATAGTGACTATGCATTGATGCTAACGGCTGTTGATAATAGCCTTTACGGGCTGCTTTATTACGATCGGGATAATTCTCAAATGGACCTTTGCCATACCAGCATACTTGGTCGGCTTTTATTGCGCTTTTTGCTAAAGCGAATTCTATACCGACACGCGGTAAAGGAGGGACTGTATCATTAATATTAACTTCGACATCGATAGTTAGTTCGCCTTCAATATCAACTTCATAGTGCCATTTTGTAATCGCCTGTATATGCTCTTGGTGGCTATATTGATATGTTGCCGTAACTAGCATGCGATCAGATAAATGCTCGCAATGTATTTCAATACATGACTCTTGCCACTGACCTATGCCAGCTTGGTGCCACCGAGTTACCCATGCATTTGGGTCGACATTATCAGCTTCACTTGTTCCTATATCATTATCTAAAGGAGCTCGATAAAAGTTATCTCGTATCGCAGATGTAAGTACTTGCTTATCATCGTGAGTAAGCTGATTAAGTAGACCTGATTGTTTATCCCATGTATAGGTTAAAATATCACCTCTGTTAACGATAACTTTAAACTCAGCATCACACTCTTCGGCAGATAAAATGGCCAGCGTTTGTGCTTTGCTTTTTTTATCTGGTGCAATTGCTAGTAAGTTTTGTAGTTTAAATTGCTCAGTTGCGACAGTCATATCTGCGGGTATATATTTATCTGCTGCAATAGTTTTTATGTCGAGATTCAAATAATAATCGCATTGAGGTTTACGGGTAAACTCTGCCTCAATGAACAATGTGCACTTGCTTTGCGGGGCGATATCTAATGACGTTTCTCCTTGGCAAATTGAATGACCATTTTCCAAAATATGCCAGTGAAGAACCTCATTATTCGCCTGTTTAAATAAATACTCACTGGCAATAGTCACTTCAAAAGAGTTACTGCTAGGTGAGTTTGATTGTTGAGCTAATGACATTTGAAAATATTGTTGGCAATACTTTGCTTCAAATATTGATGGATGCGGTGTTCTATCAGGTAGCATTAGACCATTAATACAAAACTGTCTATCGTTTTGTGTATCGCCGAAGTCTCCACCGTATGCCCAATATGACTGCCCGTTTTTATCAACTTTAGTTAGCCCTTGATCAACCCAGTCCCAAATAAATCCGCCTTGTAGCTTAGGGTAGGCACGAAATGCTTGCCAATAATCATCAAAACTACCAAGACTATTACCCATGGCATGGGCATATTCACACAAAATGAGTGGCCTAGCTTCATTTGGCAAAGACAGCCATTTCTTAATTGACCATTTTGGTACGGCTTCAAACGGCTGATCTTCATCTACACGAGCATACATTGGGCAAATAATATCGGTTGCGGCTGTATTAGCGCCCCCACCTTCATATTGAACAGGTCTGGATGGATCAAAGTCTTTTGACCAGGCATACATGGCATTATGAGTTGAGCCATGACCTGATTCATTGCCTAGCGACCAGAGAATAATGCAAGCATGATTCTTATCTCGCTCAACCATATTGGTATAACGGTTGATAAAAGCAGGTGTCCACTGTGGTTCTGAAGCTAAATAACTCATTGGATACATACCGTGAGTTTCAATATTGGCTTCGTCGCAAACATAAAGTCCGTATTCGTCACAAAGCTCGTACCAACGAGGATGATTCGGATAATGCGCGGTTCTTACTGCGTTAAAATTGAATTGTTTCATTAACTGAATATCTTCAATCATATCGGCTTCTGTAACTACATGACCACGCTCTGGGTGATGTTCATGGCGATTAACGCCGCGTATCAATAATGGCTGACCATTAATACAGAGCTGATCATTAATAAATTCAATTTTTCTAAAGCCGACATCATAAGCTTCAGCATCAATGACTTGATTATTGTCATCGAGTAAGCTGACAACGCAGCGATATAGATTAGGTATTTCTGCTGACCAAAGTTTTGGTGATTGAACATTAATGTGGTGAAAGGAGATATTTTGCCAGCCACCTTTCTCATCAATAATACGGTCATTCACGGGTGCTATAAGCGGATTAGATATTGGACTTTCATCTTCAAATAACTGCACCTGAACTTGATAGTTTTGCGGTGCGTGAATGGTTGTTTTGATTGATAGTTGTCCGTCACGGTAGCAAGCATCTAAATCAGGAGTAATAAATACGTCACTAATATAATGTTGCGGCTTGGTTAGTAGCTTAACGTCTCTAAAAATGCCGCTGAGCCACCACATATCTTGATCTTCTAAGTAACTGCCATCACTCCAACGTAGTACCATCACACACAGTAAATTATCGCCAGCAACAAGAAATGGTGTTAAATCAAATTCACTGGGTAAACGGCTGTCTTGAGAGTAGCCTACCCACTTGCCATTACACCAAAGATGAAAAGCAGAGTTGACCCCTTCTAAAATAATATGGTTGGTTAGCTTTATTTGCTCAGCTGTTAAATGAATTGTCTTTCTATAGCAGCCAGTGGGATTATCAGTGGGTACAAAAGGTGGATTAACCTCGAAAGGGTATTTAACATTACAATAAATTGGTATATCAAAGCCTTGAAGCTGCCAATTAGAAGGAACAGGAATATTTTGCCAACTCAGTTGCTCTTGTTCGCTGATGTTATGTTGAATAAATGATTCGCTAACTGACTCAGGCTTATTAAATAGGCGAAATTGCCAATCACCATTTAACAACGTTATGTTGTCATTAGTTTTATTAATAGCGTCTTCTATCGTTCGGTAAGCGCGTAAAGGGCTATGAGCTTTTACTTGATTTACTTGAAAGGAAAGAGGATTTTCCCAGTCTCGACGATTAATAATTTCATTGAAATGAGTCATAGTGAATAAGCCTTTGTTAAAATACTTCAGCCAATCATAAATACATGATAGTTAACCCCAGAATAATAGCTAAGTTAAAGATATTCCTTTATGCTTAAAACTATCAAAATTTTATTAATAACTATCAATTGTCAATGTGATGTGGAAAGAAGTTCTCGATATTGGCCCTCAATGTGTTGAGCGCTTTCTTGGTGTAAATAGAGCGCCAGAGATCGCGGCCTTAGGAATTGAGCTAGCAGGCTGCTCTAATCTATCTGGCAATTATTGTGTTGCTCGAACTAGGCCTAGTACTCATACGCTATTTTTTACTTTATCTGGACGAGGCCGTTTACGTACAAAACAAGCTGAATATTCTTTAGAGCCGCAAAGTTTAGCTATTCTTCCGGCAAAGCAAGCCTTTGAGGTGCGTATAGATGATAACCATTGGGATATTATCTGGTTAAACTTGTCTGCAACAAGTAAATGGCAGCAATTTGCATTGTCACAGGCAGAAGTCTTGCATTGTCCTCAATTAGAACCGTTACATAATTTACTTGAATACCTATACAAGGAGTTGCTAGCTGAACGCCGCAATACGGTACTGCCAATTGTTGATTCGTATTTATTCAATACTCTCAATAAAGAATTGCAAGCAAATGAAAACATCAGAGTAAAGCAATTGTTCCAAAATATAGAACATCAATTACAGCAGCAATGGACCATTGAGATGATGTGCGATGACATCCATTATTCTGCGCCGCATTTGCATCGGCTGTGCTTGCAAACCTTTCAGCGTAGCCCAATTCAGCAACTAATTTATATGCGACTTGAACGAGCTAAAAAGTTACTTGTGAGTACTGACTGGCCTATTGCACATATTGCTAACTATGTTGGCTATAACAATATCTTTAATTTCTCTAATCGATTTCGACGATCAATAGGCGTTTCGCCATCGCAATATCGCAAACAAAATCGCTAAATTTTGGCTTGTATCAATACACAAATACTATACTAATCGTATAATACGAATAATTATTAATATCTTTATTAAATATTATGCACCAGCACCAACTTAAGCGCCTTTCTCATCAACATGATTATGCTGTTCAAAACAACAAAGGTGAGCGTAACACCCTAATTGTTATGATCATCACCGCTGTCACTATGGTTATCGAGATTATTGCAGGAACATTATCAGGCTCAATGGCTTTATTGGCTGATGGTTGGCATATGGCGACTCATGTTGCTGCTTTTTCAATTACCTTGTTTGCTTATCGTTTTGCTCGAAAACACGCGAATAACCCTTACTTTTCTTTTGGTACAGGTAAAGTGAATGCGCTGGGTGGTTTTGCTAGTGCCGTGGCGTTATCAGTAGTGTCATTGATGATGTTTGTAGAGTCCTTTCATCGATTGATGTCACCGGAAGCCATTAGTTTTGATGAAGCCATTGCTGTTGCTTGTATTGGATTATTGGTTAATGTGCTTGGAGCATGGCTGTTAAAGGATGATCATCATCACGATCATGGTCATACTCATCATCACGACCATAACCACTGTCATAACCATCACCATGATCATAATTTGCACGCAGCTTACATGCACGTCTTAGCTGATGCACTTACTTCACTATTGGCTATTCTTGCTTTGTTTGCTGGTAAATATGCTGGCTTAAATTGGTTAGATCCAATCATGGGTATTGTTGGCGCAATCATTATTACCGTCTGGGCAGTAAGGCTAGTAAAACAAACCAGTCCTATTTTGCTAGATGCAAGCATTGAAGATAAGACTAAAGCGGAGATAGTGAAAGCAATTGAATCTGATCAAGATAATAAAGTGGCAGACCTTCATATTTGGAAGCTTGGCGCTAATGACTTTGCTGCTATTATTACCTTGGTAACGGAGCATCCTCAGTCAGTTGAACACTATAAATCATTGTTGGTTGATTTTAAGCAGTTGTCTCATGTAACCGTTGAAGTGAACCAATGTTTTGACAGTTGTAGTCAGTCGTAGCGAAGACAATAGCTAGATTTGTTAATCCTTATCAAATCACTCAAGTATTGGTAACGTTAGAATAGTGGTCTTTTTGAGATAATGGGTACAAAACTATGTCAGAAATTCAATCGTATATGACAACGCATCATCGTGACTGTGATGAAATTCTTGCTGATGCCGAAGCGCCACTTGCATCAGGTGATTGGGCTGCTTACCAAGAAAAATGGCAATCATTTGTTGATGAGTTATACCATCATTTAACCATGGAAGAGCAAGTATTGTTTCCTGCATTTGAAGAAGCAACGGGCATGACGCAAGGCCCTACCATGGTAATGCGTGGTGAGCATGAGCAAATGCGTGCATTTGTTAATCAAATGAATGAAGCTATTGCTGGCCAAGATCAAGAACGAGCGATGGGCTTAGTAGAAAGTTTAGTTTTGCTTATTCAGCAGCACAATATGAAAGAAGAGCAAATGCTATATCCAATGTGTGATATGCGTCTTCCTGATAACGCTGGCACATTAAACAATATGAAAGCTGTTGAGAAGTAATGAATATAATAACTCTGGATGTCAGCGAGTTAGAGCCGCCTTTACCAATGCAAAACATTATGAAGGCGGTGGTAACATTAACGGATTCAGAGTTAATTTGGGCTACTCATCGACGTAAACCTAATCCTTTATTTGATATGCTCGATCAGCAAAATATTTGTTGGCAGCATCAACAAGTAAATGAACAAGAGCATCATATCTTTATTTGGCTCAAAACCAATACTCATGCTCAAGATTTAGTTAATTCTAAAATAGCAGGTTAGCCAATTATGAGATTGGCAGGATTAAATTTTGATCGAGTTCCAAGCCTTGATGTTCCGTTTCGTTTCTATCTTACTGCTCCATTTTTTGCTGTTTTAGCCGGAATATTATTAGCGTGTTTTGGGACTGATATTTGGGCAAGTCGCTGGTCACCTGCTGCTTTTGCTATTACTCACCTTCTTGCTTTAGGTGTTATGGCAATGATCATGTTTGGTTCATTGTTTCAGTTATTGCCAGTGCTATGCGGTACACCTATTCGAATAAACGCTAAATTACTTACGCTATTTTTAATTAGTTTTAGTAGCGGATTATTATGCTTAATTGCGGGCTTTTTCCAGTTAATAAGCTATATCGCATCTTTAGTGTTATTAGGAACAAGCTTAATTTTATTTGCTACGCTTTTACTTACGACGCTTATTCGTTTTGCTGGCGGGCAGTTTACACGCTTACCTATATTGTTTGCGGTCATCAGCTTGATGATCACCTTATTAATGGGCATCACATTTTTAGCCAACTTTAGCTGGGGTTTTTTTGGGGCTTTACCTAAGTATTGGACAAATATTCATGCCAGCTTTGGTATTTTTGGTTGGGTAACGTTATTAATCGTTACGATAAGTTTTCAAGTGATACCGATGTTTCATGTGACGCCAGAGTTTCCACAAAAGGTTCGCAGTTATCTGCCGTTTTTATTATTTGCGTCAATATTACTTATGAGTGTTGAGCAAATTCTATGGAATAGTCATTTTAGCTTTGTTATTACATGGTTGCTTCTTGCATCATATAGCCTATTTGCCTTAAAGCAGCTGGCGTTAAGGAAACGAAAGCTTCCAGATAATACCGTCCGCTTTTGGCAGTTTGCATTAGCTAATTTAATATTGTCTACCGCATTAATGCTAGTAGTGAACATGTTTGAGCTGCCGATAGATATTGAAAAAAATGTTGGCACTCTTGCGGCAATTCTCTTAGCGCTTGGCTGTGTCTTAAGTGTTATCCAAGGCATGTTACTAAAAATTATCCCCTTCCTTATCACGCTGCATTTGCAGCAACATGCGATGAAATATCCTATGGGCATGGGGCTAATGCCTGATCACTACAGTTTAATTGGTAGAAAGCAAGGTACACATTTATGGTACTTGCATATTGTCACTTATATTCTAGTGATTAGTAGCATTGCTTATGCACCGATTTTATATCTGGCAGGAAGTGTTTTTACATTCAGCTGGGGATACTTATGGTGGTTGCTGCTATCTGCAACTAAGTCATATTATGAAATTCGTATAGCAATAGAAAATTGCTAATTTTATTCTGCAATGCTTGCTTTCTCTGTATTAGGTTCTGCTAATGTTTGCTAAAGATCAACAAAATATAATTCAGGGTGCGACAAAATGTCGCACCTTAACTATTTGTAGTTGCTAGAGATTTAGACGAACGTAAATTAGTCATAATTTATACAAGTAGTGGTTAATCACCTTATGCAAAAACCTGAATTTACTCCGAATAAACTTCGCCAAATAATTGCTCTATCTGCTGTTTGTTTAGCAGCCCCAGTATTAGCAGATGAGTTGCCTGATGCTAGCGTTGAAGATGCAATGGAAGTTATTACTGTTGTTAACCGCGGCTTTGAAAAGCCAACTGTTGATGAGAGTTTTGCTCATGGTAAAACAACCACTCCAGATTTGGCTGGCTGGTTAAATTCTATTCCAGGTGCCAACGTAAACAGAAATGGTCCTGTAACAGGTATTGCACAATTTCGCGGGCTGTATGGTGACCGTGTTTCAACTTCTTTAGATGGTCATATTATTGTTGGTGCAGGTCCTAATAGCATGGATACACCACTGAGTTATTCAACGCCTTTAATGGTTGAGTCGATGACGGCATTTAGAGGCATTGCACCAGTATCAGCGGGCATGAATACCCTAGGTGGCGCAATCGATGTAAAAATGCGCAAAGCGGAAATTGATAACCAAAATCAGTTGAATGTTTCTGGTGATGTTCAAGCAGGTTACCGATCAGGTACTGATACGGGGACTCTGGCTGCTGTAACTAATCTTTCTCAAGGCAACTTTGGTGCAATGTTTTACGGCAATGTCCAAGCTGGCGACGACTTTGAAGATGGTGAAGGTAGAGTTGTAAAACCAACAGAGTTCTCTAAAAAGCAATTCGGTACAGATTTACGCTATAGCGAAGATGGTTACGAAGTAGGTTTAGGTTATCACTATACCGATACTACAGACTCAGGTACGCCTGCATTACCGATGGATATTGAGTATATCTATAGCCACCGTGTCAGTTTAGATGGAAGCTACCAATCTGATACATGGCAATATAATTGGCAAATTGGTTATTTAGATGCTGATCATGCAATGACTAACTGGTTAATGCGTGAGAACAATGACCCGACAAGATATCGCAGAAATAATGCGGTTTCAGATACTATTGATTTCAAACTTACAGCGACACGCAACTATGATGATGCAGAGCTAACCATTGGTGTTGATGGCTATCAAGCAGACCATGATTCTACCATTACGAATCCGAACAATATGATGTTTAAAGTAGCTAACTTTAATAATGTTGAAGATGATCGCTATGGTCTATTCGTAGAGTGGCAGCAACCGATTGATGATTGGAACCTTCATTTTGGTACCCGTATAAAACAAGCGAAAGCCGATGCAGGTGATGTTTCTACATCAATGGCTATGATGATGGGTAATATGGGCATGATGGCAGCAGGTCTTCGCGATGCATTTAACAATGCTGACCGTAGCGTTGAAGACACGAATGTCGATGCGGCACTTAGCTTACAAACTGAGTTAAATAGTCAATACACGCTTTACTTAGGGTTAGGTATTAAAAATCGCGCGCCGTCATATCAAGAGCGTTATTTATGGACTCCTATGGAGGCAACTGGTGGTTTAGCTGATGGTAATACTTACATCGGTGATATCGATCTTGACAGTGAAACGGCTTATCAATCAGATATTGGCCTAACCTATAAGCAAGACAATACGCTGATCTCTGCTCATGTTTATTATCAAAACATTGATAACTATATCCAAGGTACGGCTTTGGGTATGGAAGATATGAGTGCACGTATGATGGCACAAATGATGTCTGGTGATGACAATCCACTAAAATTTAGCAATGTTGATGCAAAATTATTTGGTGCTGATGTTAACTGGCAAGTACAACTATCAGATACATTGATGCTTGATGGTATTGTTAGCTATGTTAAAGGCGAGCGTCGTGATATCGATGATTACCTATACCGTATTGCGCCATTAAATGCTCAAATGAACCTAATTTATAATGCAGATAGCTTTGTTGGTAAGTTGAACTTAACAGCTTATGATGCGCAAGATGATGTATCAGTAACTAACCAAGAAGCTAAAACTGCAGGCTATGCTTTAGTGAATGTTGAAGGGCAATACTACTTCAATAATGATTTAAGCATTAGAGCGGGTATCGATAACCTATTAGACAAGAGCTATAGCAACCATTTAGGTGGCTACAACCGAGCTAAAGGTAGTGATATTCCAGTAATGACTAGATTACCTGGTGAAGGCCTAAGTGCTTGGGTAGAAGTAGGCTATAGCTTCTAAGAAGAAAGTATTAGTATGAATGAAAGCTGTTAGTTATTGTGACTAACAGCTTTTTTTTACGCTATGATTTAAAGCTAAGTGAAGTGATTAGTTATTTTTATTATGTGGCAACAGGTATTAGAGTTTTGGTTCTCAGAAATATCACCAGAGAAGTGGTGGGTTAAAGATGAGCAGTTTGATTCATTGATCAGGCAACGTTATTTAACCTTGTTAGAGCAAGCGAAAAGATCTGAGCTTCATCAATGGCGAGAAACTGCACAAGGGTCTTTAGCTGAAATCATTGTTCTCGATCAGTTCTCTAGAAATGTTTATAGAGATAAGCCACAAGCATTTGAAGCAGATTCACTAGCGCTAGCTTTAGCTCAGGTTGCTATCGCAAAAGGTTTTGATCAACAGTTACCAGCTGAACAGCGCAGCTTTATGTATTTA
>Ga0070724_10001679_pt1 | contig 12916 bp, 13 predicted proteins | sample tdDd001_FD_67278 | JGI IMG/M metagenome (GOLD analysis project Ga0070724, IMG submission 67278) | Marine sediment microbial communities from the Atlantic coast under amendment with organic carbon and nitrate - tdDd00.1 | ecosystem: Environmental > Aquatic > Marine > Coastal > Sediment | place...
GTACTATAGATACTATTTTTAATAGGTTTTAAGTCATGGTTTTCCGAATGAATTGGAATTCGCCCCCAGGTAGAGTGCTCAAATCTAGGAATATTAGATTTTAGTTTCCTTAAAATAGCAGGGTAGTTTGCAAAAGAATATACATTTAGAGCCTTATCTTCTGCATATTTAACATCTGCTAGCGACTTAAGCTTAAAGCAGTATAATGCTCGTAAGTGAATTTTATTTTCACTATCCTCGTGTGGAGCTGAATGGAATGAGTCAGTATAAGATATTGTATAATCTACGTTAATACTTTGTAAGTAGGACTCAATAATATCACGTAGAGAGTCTTTGTTTGTGCAGGTAATTAATGGTAAGTGACGCTCTTCTATTGTTTCTAAAGAGTGAAATTTTGATAGGTCATAAAGGTTATTTTTAGCAACCATAAGCATTTCGGCAATTATATACGGGGCGTATAGAGCACCCATATTTTCCTCATACTCTGATAATTTACAAGAAATATTATCGGTAGATTCAATGGAGCTCATGATAATCACCTCAAAATAGATGATGTTAAAGATTTTAAAGAGAATTAAGTTTAAAATAAAAGCTGCTTTTAGGCAGCTTTTATATACTCGGTATATTTATTTATTCATCGCAAAGATAGCTATCTACAAGTGTTCTGTAAAAGTAGATGGCTTCAATTTGAGTACTTGATCCTCCTGGTGCTATAAAGACACCATATAATCTATAGCAGTCTGATATCTGAACTTTTTTAGAGAAGAATAAATATCTTCCTTTATTAAGTAAATTCATCAGGTATGTTGTTTTGTTGCGACAGTACTCAATTTTATCTTTTGTTATTAAGATATGTTTTGTATCATGTGATTTTTTATATAAAGAGTTTAAAACAAAAACATATTCAGCATTTATTTTATCGTTGTAATCATTAAATTTTGAGTACAAACTATCTGTAAATGCATAAGTATTTCTTTTAACTTGAAAATCAATTCCAAGTAATTCTAAATATTGACTTACTTGGTCGGCAATAGATTTATAATTCGTCGATGTTATTATTATTGACTTTTTATCTTTATCTGTTGCTAACTTGAACTCGGCCTTTGCGATAAGGTGTGGTAATATTTTGTGCAATTCGGCTACGCAGCTGTGTAAAAATCCATTTCGTCTATCATCTTTTTTAATGTCATAGACAAACGGTTTTAGCTCAGTATCAATTACCGCTAGAATATCGTTCATAATTAACTCTCTTACTCTTCTACAAAAGATCAAGGTTAAAAGGAATTAATATATTTGTATAATAATGTAATATATATTAATGGTTGTATATTAGTTTACGCGAATCTACCAGGATGTCAAGAAAAAAATATTGCAAAATATATTTATAATTGTTAAGTTTGATTATCGTAATAAAAAAAGAGAGGTTTTTAATGAAAAATAATATGTATGCCGGTATTGATATTGGATCAGGGAGTGCTCGATTGGCAATTTGTGAAATAAACAATGGAAAAGCTAAAACAAAGTATTTTGAGTTATTTGGTCATAAATTAGGGCATGACAATAAAAACTTTGGCAAATTAACAGATGAAACTATGCAAAATACACTAGAAATGTTTAAAAAAATTCTAGATAAGTGCGATGAGTTTGAAGTAAAGGCTGTTGAATTTTCAGCAACAGAAGCAATTAGAGCTGCAGAAAATTCTAAACAATTTTTAGATACTGTAAAAAAACAACTAAATATTGATATTAGAATTTTAGATGAAAAAGAAGAGGCAACCTTTGCATATTTAGGAGCTAAAAAGCTATTTAAAGAATCAGCTGATAATGTACTAGTTATGGATATTGGTAGGGGCAGTATCGAGTTAGCTTTAGGATCTACAAATGATAATGAGCCAGTAGAGTATATTAGCCATAAGCTAGGAACCATGGTTTTTAAGGACTTATTAAATTCTCGAAATAATTTAGACACATCATTTAAACAAATCATTAAGCAAATAAAAAGTGATTTTGAAAAAACTATAAACAATTGGCATATTAACTTTGCAGAGTCAGATCAGTTAATTGGTTTAGGTATGAGCTTATTTACATATGGTTATATCAATGGTTTAACAGAGTCAGAAATGGTTAAAGGAGAGGGAAGAGAATTAACTTTAAATGAGTTATATAACTATGCTGATAATCAATTAGAAAACCTTAAAAACGAAGTGTGTCATAGAAGCAATAAAGGAGTTTTATCTCAAGGAGATATACCAGTATTAGCAACTTTAATTGCCCTTATTGAATCAGCAGAACTAAATAGTATCACTTTAGGAAGAACTAGAATTCCTCAAGGAATCGCTTTAGAGCTATCAAGCAAATAAAAAAGCCACCCGAGGGTGGTTTTTTACATATTTTGTAGTTAAATATTGCAATCTGGAAAAGAAAAGCCTTTCTTTATTTTTCCAAGTCTTTCGAAAGCGTACAGCTGATAGATTCTATGATTAAAAAATTCAAAGTATCTTAGCATGTACGAATCATCTTTTGTTGCCTTTGTCAGTTGAATGCTTTCTTGATATGACAGAGGCTTGTCGATAGAGCTAAAAAAGAAAAGGTCTTCTACTTTGTATGAAAAATTATCGTCATTTTTGCGTTTAATACAAAATTGATTTTCAGCATTTTCCCAAAAGTAGAGAGCTTCGTTATAGTGGTTTCGGGACTTCCAGGGAATAAAACCCCAGTGATCTTGACATAAGCTATCAGGGTTATTAATCCAAGCCCAGTAACCTTTTAATGGCGTAAGGTCCGGCATTTTATCATATAGACTAAGAATATCGACCTTACCTTCTTTTGTTTGCCATGGTTTAATGTTGCTACATTGAGATATTGCAAAACTGTAAGATGAAAATACCATAAGTGTAGATAAGCTACAGATAAGTAGATTTTTCATCTAATACTCCTTGTAAGTTTTAAGTTAATAGTTAACAAGAAAAACTACTGCCGCTACTAAAATAGCAACTGCTAAGAGCCGTCCTTTATTTGATGTTTCAGGCGTATAGCGTGTATATGAGTTGTTTATGATATCTCCGGTAGGAGCCTCCTTCGATTCTTCAAAAAGAATCGTTTGAAGTTCTGAGTAAAGTTTATCATTAAAGCTTAAAGCAATAACTTCTAAAACAATTTTAGATGCTTCTATTGCAGGAATGTCGGAGGAATGTTCATTTACAGTTTGATTTGCATAATGTACATTTTCAACATTCTTTATTAAGCTATCATATGTAGCAGGTATTCGACCAACTCCATCATTTTTTTCAGGACTATGGTTTAATACAACGCTCTTAATGTGTTCAAGACCTTTACTTTTATAATTATACCATGTATCAGTATCTATAGAATCATGTTCTTCGATGCTAAGAGATTCTAATACAAACATATATTTTACAGATAAATCTGGATGAAACAAGTAGTTTTTTTCAATATAAAAGTCAGCTTTTAAATCACTTAAGTATGACTTTATTTCATAATGAAGTGATTGATCATTAGTGCCGATTATATCTTGAGTTACAGGTTCATAATTTCCTTTTGAAAAGAATGTTGGTGTATTTTCTAAGTCAGACATATAGTATCGAACTCGAGCCTGCATTAGCATTTCTGCAATAATAACAGGTGCTAATTCAGATCCTAACTCATGTTCAACTTCTGTTAAAATTCCGTGACATCTTTTAATAATTGATGAAATTAAATTTTTGGCAGTCATAAGGATTCTTCCTTGTCTAAAATTTAAGAACTAAGAGGTTTATGTTTTTTATTATAATTACTATAATAAGTTGTTTAGAGTGAGAAATCAATACTATTATTTATATTAGATTAAAAAAGCCATCTCTTGATGGCTTTTCGGTAGTTTTTAAGATTTTATTTCTTATCTTTTTCTATAGGGCAGGGCATAGCCTTTATTTCCGGATATTCCTGTTTTAGTGCTACTAATTTATAGTACAAGTCATTTGAGTTGGTTCTCTCAACACACTGACCGGGACCAGGAGGTTCTACACTCATCCAAAACTCTGCAAGACCTGCATACTCATCATGGCCATTCCAAAATTTAAAGTTCCAGTATGGACTACAGTCTCTTGTTATTGACCAAAACCAATAACCTTGACGAGAAGATACGCCTCCTATTTCATAATCATAAATAGCATTAAGGTTTATCTTTTCAATAAATTGCCAAGAGTCTAAAGTTGGACATATTGACCGTGTAGTATTTATAGCATAAGAATTTAAAGAAAAAACTAGTACAATTAATAATATAAGCTTTTTCATTTCAAGTTCCTTTTAAAATTTAAAGGAGTGACATTGACTCTTTAGCTGAGATTATTCTGTTTGCCGCATCAAAGATGCGTTTTTCTGGAATTTTTCCCTCTTTTACTAAATTTAGTGTAATATCAAAGAAATCTAGTGGATTTAGTCCGAATAGTTCTTTTGATAAACGAGAGTTACCGACCAGTAGCATATCTCCGCCAGCATTAAAAAATTTGGTAATGATTTCTTCAGCAGAATAGAATTTAGATAATCCTTTCATAAAAATATCATCACTAAGAATAACACCATCAAAACCCATATCTCTTATTTTTGAAATACCAATAGGTGATAATGTTACAGGATTTTTACTATCCCAGCTTTTAACAACGGTATGTGCGGTCATTAAAAATGGCCCCATAGACTCATCATTAAAAGCTAAAATGAAAGTTTCTAATTCTTCAGGATCAGGTTGCCCAGTCTCAATAAGGTTTTCATGAGCATCTGCCAATATATGACCTTGCCCGGGGAAATGTTTCATGCAGGTTGCAATCTTGCGTTCATCATGCGCTGTTTTGAATAGTTTGCAATACTCATAAACAATCTGAGGATCTATACCAAATGATCGTTCCATTTGACCAATAGATTTAGAAACGCCATCGCTATCTAAAACGATTCCAAGGTTTAGCGTAAATTCCAAAATATCACAGGCTGAAGCTATTTTACAGGCTTCAGTATATACAGCATCAGGACCGAGTTCCGCCATTTGCTTTGCAGAAAGGGTACCAATTCCAGGCAGAATATCTTTAAAGCGATTAACACGACCGCCTTCTATATCAACACTGATGAGTGGGTTTATTTTACAGTTTTTAACAAGGTTTATGTTTAATTTGCGAATCTGTTCAATAGACTCGATGCAATATTGAAATATAATAAATGCACCGGGGCTAAATTTTTCACAAACATAGTTTAGCTTAGGGCTTTCGCCGAAAACTTTTGTATCAGGATTAACCATGAGTACTTGACCCACGGCTTGTTCTAAAGTCAGTTTAATATCCATAACTCTCTCCCTAAAAAGGCACGATAATTGGTTGTATAGTATTATTATAGTAATAAACATAAAAAAATCAATTAACATAAAAAAACACCTCCAGGTAAGAAGGTGTTTTCTGTGTTGTCATTTGAATTAAACTAGGCCACGGCTGGCTTTGTATTTAGCTATCTTCTCGCATGATTCTTCAATGAGAGATCGATCGATATCTCCAAGTTCAACAGCATCGTAAATAATGCGAACTGCATTTTCAAGATGCTTAAGAGTTGCAAGCTTGTTATTGCTAATAATCAGCATATTAACTCCAGCGTTGATAGCTGAAATTAAATACTTTTTATATTTTTTCTGATCAATTTCATGGGGTTCAGGGAATCTTTTAAAATCCTCTTCATTAACCGCAGTAGATGTTTCATAGTCTTCAGCGATAATAAGGCCATCAAAACCGATTTCTTCACGCAATATCTTATTTATAGCAAACTCAGAACATGCAACAGGAACGATATCTATCTCATCATTAATATCACAAGATACAAGTACTGAACCAATATCGCTAAGAGGGTTGTTTATTATTTTCTTAAAAGTATCAATTTGCATTTGTGCAGGAACGTTGCCTTTTAAGAAAGTTTTTAAGACAGGGGCAAAACCATCTACAGTAGAAGCCCCTGAATGGAAGCGTTCTGCTAGTAAAGCTGTTTCTCTTGGCTTAATAGAGTAACAGAACTTATCTTCAGAAGAGCTTTTGTTTGAGGGTCTGAATTTACCTTCTTTTAAGTTACCAACTACACCAAAGTTAGTATTAATACCAAGCTCAAGTAAGTTGCTCGCCATTTCTTTACCAGAATTATAGGTGTGTAAAGGGCCTTTTTTAGCTTGAGCTGTTGGCGTTTTATGATCTAATTTGAAACCATAATCTGATTTTAAAGGAGTTCGGGAACCACCTTCATCAGCAATTGCAATCATTAAAGGGGTTGTAGAACGAGTTTGAAGCTCATGAGTAAGAGCAGCAATTTGCTCAGGGTTGCTAACATTTAGCTTATATTTATTATTATAGGCGTGATGATCATAAAGGATAATACCGCCTATATCTAGTTTAAGGTATGGGTTAAGATCAGACATTATATTTATTATTTTACCATAAAAGCCTGAGATTAACATCCGTAAAATTTTGCGTTTTAAATCTAAATCCATCGTTTAAAAACACCGTAAACGTAATAAAATGAGCTCCCATTATAGGAGCTCGAAATATTATAGTCAACAATAGAAAGACAATTATGTATTAATTTCTGGAGAAAATATATATTTTTCCTTCATTTGCATAATTCGTTGGTATGATTCGTTGATTCTTTGAGGGGCAATTGTACCATCCTCAATTTTTTCAACAATTATATTAATAACATTTTCAATTTGAGATAAGTCATTATCATGGTTGTTTCCCATTAAAATAACATCTCCACCTGCATTAATAAATTTAACTACAATTTCTTCTAAAGAGTAATTGTGTTTTAATGCATACATATCAATATCATCACTTACTACAACACCTTTAAAACCCATTTTATCTCGTAATAACTCAGTTATAATTTTATGAGATAAGGTAGCAGGATTGTCAGGGTCTAAGTTTTTATTAAATAGATGAGCGACAATAAGGCAATCTAACATTTTTTCATCAATACCTTTTTGGAATGGTATTAGCTCTTTTTCTTGCCATGTTTCTGTGGCATCAACAAATCCTTCATGAGTATCGCCTGTTGTGCTGCCATGTCCTGGAAAGTGCTTTGCTACAGATATAATATCATTTTCATTATGAGCTTTAATAACTTCAGCGCAGTGTTTGTAAACTTTTTCAGGGTCTTCAGAAAATGCTCTTTCAAATTTAGTAATAATAGGAGAGTCAATATCTAAGTCCATAACTGGAGCAAAATTAGTATTAATACCGATATTTTTTAAAATAATAGAAATTTTAAGAGCTTCTAAATATGTTTGTTGTAAATCATCACGCATACCCATTTCTAAATAAGTAGGTACTTGTAAGTTAAATCCATATTTTGCTTTTAAGCGGTTTACATTACCACCTTCAACATCTGCTCCAATAAATAAAGGAGTGGGAGCAAATTCTTGTAATTTCTTTGTTAGATGTTTTAGTTGATCCGGGTTTTTAATGTTACGATCGTAACTCTTTAAATACGCATAATAATCAAAGTAAATAACACCACCAAGGTTATATTTTTGTATAGATTTTACAATATCACTTTCTTCATTAACAACAGCACTGTGGAAACCAACAAAAAGCATTTGACCAATCTTGTGTTTAAGATGGTCAAGTTTAGAATTCGCAGTTGAGTGGTGATCTGTCATAATGCCCCTTTTAACGTCACTATATTATATGGTTTTTTATAGTAATTATTTTATGTCGTTATATAATAAGAGTATCTTTTGACACTTGTAAAGTCAACATAAAGTCAACACTTATTTGAAAAAAAGTTTAAAAGGTGTTATATTTTGGTAACAGGTGAAATTTAAATAGTTTTAAACAGAGAAATATTATGGTACAAAATAGAAAATCAGACTCAATAGTAGCAGGCAGAAAAAGAACTTCAGGCAAGAAAAAGATAACAAAATATAATACAAAAACAGAAAAAAAATTAAAACATTCTTCTCAATTATATTTAAAGCGTCAAGCTAAAGATGTTTACGTGCAAATGGCACTTAGAGAAGGCTTTAGAAGTAGAGCTGCATATAAGCTTGTTCATTTGAATGATGAATTTAAGTTACTTAAAAAAGGAATGAGCATTGTTGACTTAGGCTGTGCACCAGGTTCATGGCTAGAAGTTATTAATGAAGAATTAGGCAAAAACTGCACAGTTATCGGAACAGATAAAATTGAAATTGAGCCAATTGCTAATGTTAAATTTGTACAAGGTGATTTTACAACACAAGAAACTTTTGATGAAGTAATGGGACATTGCCCAAGAGGTGTTGATTTAGTTTTATCAGATATGGCACCAGAAACAACAGGGCATAGAGAAACAGATCATATTAGATCAATGATGTTAGCAAATATTGCAATTGACTTTGCTCTTAAAGCATTAAAACCAGGCGGAACATTTGTAGCAAAATTCTTCCAAGGTGGTGAAGATCAAGAAATGAGAGCTCGTTTAAGACAGCATTTTGATAAAGTTAAGTTTACAAAGCCTGAATCATCACGTCGTGAATCAAAAGAAATGTTTATTATTTGCTTTGGTTTTAAAGGTGACTTAACTAAAAATGCCAATAAAGCTCAAAATGAAATTAAAGATATATAGTAAAAATGTCTAATATTCCTTTAAACTATCCATTTAAAGATGAAAAGCTGCTTTTATTGAGTTGCTGTGCTCCTTGTAGTGTAGAAATGATCAAAAGGTTAGCTGATAATAATGTTGATACAATAGTTTTATTTTATAATCCGAATATTCACCCTAAGTTAGAGTATATTCATAGGAAAAATCAAAACAAAGAAGTTTGTGAGAAATACGGAATTGATTTTGTTGATTTGGATTATAACCCTAAAGATTGGTTTAAACTTGTAGAAGGTTTAGAAAAAGAACCTGAAAAAGGAGCAAGATGTGCTAAATGTTTTGATTATCGTTTAATTAGAACAGCAGAATATGCTTTAGAGAATGGATTTAAGGTAATTTCATCAACATTAGCAGCATCTCGTTGGAAAGACTTAAAGCAAGTTGAAGGTATCGCTGCTGAAATTGAAAAACGTTATCCTGCTTTAAAGTACTGGTACCTAGATTTAAGAAAAAAAGGAGCCCAAGCAGAAAGGTTAAATTTAGTTAAAGAAAATAACCTTTACGAACAAAACTACTGTGGTTGCATTTACAGTAAAATTAATAAGTGCTAAAAAATAATAAAAGCCCCGTATTTGGGGCTTTTATTAGTTGCTTTCTGGCTGTTATTCGTTGTTATATAATTCAGATAGATCTGAGTGAAATGAGTCAGCTTCATGAAAGATAGCTCCCTCTAATAGGCTCTGATTATCTCTGAATAGCAATTCTAGGTATTCTTTTACGGCCATTTTTTCTGAGTAGTCACAGTCTTTAAACTGAGCATATTTGTCAGGATATTTATCCTGTAATTCTTTTAGTGTTGATATATAAACATGAGTCATTACTGACTCTATCATATTGTTGATTATGCCTTCAGCACTAGCATTTTTACTGAAAATATCTTTGCGAATAGGGTGATTGTAGGTTTCTTTGCTTGGATTCATCGACTCAGCTAATAGAATTGATTCTCTTAGTGAAGTTAGGCGATAAGGGTAACTTGAAGCCCCTGAGTTTACACGGTATAAGAAGTTATAGTCATTAATATTATGAATCTTATGATATTCATCAAGTGCCCCGATAACCGGGCAAGTAGTTAAAGAGGTAAACCCTGATTCAGGGTATTGTATTGGTTGCTGTTGTTGAGATTCTGGACGTTTAGTTGGAAGCTCTGGTTCTTGTTCTTCAATATCAAAAACAGGTGCTGTACTTTCAGGACGTGATCCATAAACACTGTCTTGTTTGGCACAGCCGCTTAAAACAGCAAGTACAGGAACTATAATTAACAAAAACTTTTTCATCTAGACTCTCCTTAAACGTAAACTGGGTAAAATACTTACTAATTAAGTATAGTTTTCCACAAAAACACATAAACTTTAAGAAAAAATAATTTCTTTGCTTGTATATTATAACAAAGGCCATCTAATTTAAGATGGCCTTTAGGTTGTTTAAACGATTATTAAGCTAGAGGTGTTGCAAGAACCGCTTCGGTATATGGTGATATTGTTACGTTTACAATTTTCTTGAGTTCTTCCATATACCATTGTCGACAGTATTTAGGAGCTGTATCTTTAGAAAGTGTTTGTATGTAGCATTGCGCCAGTTTATGATTATAGTTATGAAAGGCTTCTGCATGGTTACCTAAGTCATCGCTGATGTTCTTTAGAGCGTGAGCACGCACCTCTAAATTGACATTGTGATAATTAGGCTCTAATTCACAGGGGGATTGACTTACAATACAACAGAGAACATCATCAGGAATGAAAATATTTGTCAATTTTGCTATTTCTTGTATATACCATTTTTTATGATTTTTAGATGCTGATGCATTTGAAATCATTGATATATAGTGCATGACTAGCTTATGCTCGTCTATGCTGAGATGATCTTCTGCAATTTTTACTTGACTGGCAATCCACTTGATTGCAGCGTTACGAACTTCAGTGTTACGAATTTCAGAATTATTATTAGTCATGAGAAACCTCGTTTATTTAATATCAAGTGTATGTGTATAAATAATGAAAAGGGATGCTATTAGGAGATGTTATTTTAATCCTTTTTTCTAAAACGTCAAGAGAAAAAAGTTTAGACTTTATTTTTTTTATTAAATTTGATAAGTTATATAGGAGTTTAGATGATGAAAAAATATGAGATTTAATTATGAATACAGGGCTAGAAAAACTAAAAGACATTGTAAAACACCTGCCTACAAGTGCCGGGGTTTATAAAATGTATAGCTCTGATAATGAAATTTTATATATTGGTAAAGCTCGTAATTTAAAAAATAGAGTAATTAATTATACTCAAGTTAACGGTCTATCGAATAGAATTAGAAGAATGGTTTTCTTAATTGATTCTGTTGAAATAGTTGAAACACCAACAGATACCGAAGCTCTAATTTTAGAAGCTAACTTAATTAAGCAACACAAACCTCGATTCAACGTTAAGTTAAAAGATGATAGCTCATATCCTTATATTGCAATTCCGTATGATGAAAAATCTATTCCAAAGATTTATCGAGGCGATATTAAAAAGTCAAAAGATAAGCTATTTGGACCTTTCCCAAATACAAAAGCAGCTCAAAAAACTTTAGATCTGATCATAAAAACATTCCAATTAAGAACATGCTCTGATTCTGAATATAAAAATAGAAATAAACCATGTTTAAGATATGATTTAAAATTATGTTCTGCACCATGTGTTAGGTTAATTTCAAGAGAAGACTATAAGCTAAGCTTAAAACAGGCTCATCAATTTATGCAAGGCGATGGCTTAAAGCTAATTAAAGACCTTGAAAAGAAAATGACAGAATTTGCCATTTCTGAAAAATATGAACAAGCAGCTATTTATAGAGATAGAATTAAAGACTTAAACTCAATTATGCAAAGTAGTTCAACTGCTTTTGCTGCTGATCTAACAGGTGCTGATATTTGGGGTTTGCATATAGAAGGTGGAAAGGCATGTGCCCAACTATTTATGTATCGTAATGGAGTGCATTTAGGTAACCAGAAAATATTTCCAACTGATATTGATGATAAGTCGATTGATGAAATTATGCACTATGCTTTGTTATTACATTATAATAATCAAATTCCACCAAAGAATATTTTCTGTTCTGAAATGCCAACAGAATCTGAACTACTATCTGAGATTTTTTCTATTCAGAAAGGTCAAAATGTTTATATTAATAAGCCAAGCAGAGGCGAAAAACTTAAAATTATTAAGCAAGCTAAGCTAAATGCAGAAAATGAGCTAAAACGAAAAGCCAATAGAACCGCATCTATAAAAAAACAATTGGAGATTCTGGGTGAAATTTTAGAGTATGATTATCCGATTGAGCGTATTGAAATGTATGATGTGTCAAATACGCAAGGGCGTAACCCGGTAGCAAGTATGGTGGTAGCAACTCCAGAAGGTATGCAGCCAAGCCAATATCGTAAATTTGCGATTAAAGTAAAAGATACTCCCGATGATTATTCAATGATGAGAGAAGCCTTAACTCGTCGCTATAGTAGAATTCAAAAAGAAAAACTAACAATGCCAAGCATTGTAATGGTTGATGGTGGTAAGGGTCATTTAAAAGTTCTAACTGAAGTTTTTGAAGATCTAAACTTATCAAAAAAAGAAACAAGACTTTGTGCAATTGCTAAAGGTGAATTTAGAGATAAAGGTTTAGAAAAAATATATTTAAGCGGTGATAGGGAACCGTTGCCGATTGGATATAATTCACCGTTAATATTCTTATTACAGAACATAAGAGATGAGTCGCATAGAACCGCTATTGGTTATCATAGAAAGTTAAGAGCAAAAGCTATGACAAAGTCTGTTTTGGATGAAATTGAAGGAATAGGCCCAGCTAAAAAGAAAGCTGTTTTAAATTATTTTGGTGGAATTTCTGTTCTAAAAAATGCTTCAATTGATGAGATTAATAAAGTTGATGGAATAAGTAGAGCCTTGGCCGAAAAAATTTATTACGTATTCCATTAAAAAAAATATTGATTTGCAGGTTGTGTTTTGTTATAGTTAATTAAATAACCATTTGCTGTGCTAAGGTATAGCAAAAAAATAAGAAAGATGTATATTATGTATAGCGTAATTTTTGTATTGCCAAATGGCGAAGAATTTGTGGCACAAGCTAACGAGGGTGATAGTATTCTACAAGTAGCACATAAAAATGCTTTACAGCTTGAAGGGGCTTGTGAAGGTAGCCTTGCGTGTGCAACGTGTCATGTAATAGTAGATGAAGCATGGTTTGATATTCTAGATGAGCTAGAAGAACCATCAGAAC
>Ga0070724_10001685_pt1 | contig 12858 bp, 7 predicted proteins | sample tdDd001_FD_67278 | JGI IMG/M metagenome (GOLD analysis project Ga0070724, IMG submission 67278) | Marine sediment microbial communities from the Atlantic coast under amendment with organic carbon and nitrate - tdDd00.1 | ecosystem: Environmental > Aquatic > Marine > Coastal > Sediment | place...
TCACCTTTAGAATCGAGTTTTACGATGACTCTCTTGGTATTTAAAGGTACAATATCTCTAACACCGAGTTCAACACATTTCTGTATTATGGTCTCCATTTTACTACCTTTAGCCAATCCCTGAATCAAATCAACTTTCACAAGGCTTTCACGTGAGACTTCGTTCTTTTTCAAAACGCGACATAGTACTGTATCATCAAGGGATTCTACTTCCACTACATATTCTTGACCATTTAGGTCACAAATTTCAAGTTTTTCACCAATTTGAACACGAAGAGCTCTGACAATATGTTTTACATCATTCTTGTCAGAAATTTCTACCTGGTCACTATTTATCTTATATTCCACAAAAAATCTATGCATAACTTATCCTATATATCTAGCTTTTACAGCATGCCATTCACCTTCATTAAGGTGTTCTACAATTTCAAACTTAGCTTTTAAAACATCTAAGACATCACTTTGTCTACCTTCAACAATACCTGAAGTAACAAAATAACCACCTGGTTTTATAAATTGCTCTATTGTTTCAGTCATCATAATTATTATATCTGCCATAATATTAGCTACAACAATATCTGCTTTATCACTTAATACATCTGTTAAGTTACCTAGTCTTGCTTCTACAATATCATCGATACCATTATGTTTTGCATTTTCATTTGTAGCAATTATTGCTTCCTCAGCAATATCTACACCAATCACAGATTTAGCCCCTAACTTAGCTGCTGCCAAACCTATAATACCAGTACCACATCCTATATCATAAACTGTATCAGATGGCTTTAAAATACCTTCAACTAACCTAACACACATACTCGTTGTTTCATGTGTACCTGAACCAAAAGCTGAACCTGGATCCATTTCTATGACAATATCATCACTTTCAGATTGATAATCTTCCCAAGTTGGTTTAATTACAATTCTAGAACCAATTTTAAAGGGTTTAAAATATTCCTTCCACTTGTCTTTCCAAGCTTCATCATCCACTATCTCATACTCGATTTTACCTGAACCTATGTTTAAACCATTTCCTTTAATGGTATTTAAAAGTTCTTTAATCAAGTCAACTGTCTTGTCTATATCTTTATCTACAAAAACTCTGACAACGACATCTTCATGATCAAATTGTCTGGCTGTATCTTCACTATAATCCCAATCACCTTCATACCTATCTGAGAACATAAAGTCATTCGGATCCTCAATTACTGCACCTTCTATACCATTTTCCTCTAATAAATATGTAAGTATATCAACAGTTTCTGTTTCTGTATGTATTTCAATTTTATACCACTTCATTTAAACCTCTTTTCTATGTAAAGCATTATATCATAATTCCAAAAAAGAAAAAAATCTAGTGAACTAGATTAGAAATGAGAGGATAAACTTTATTCTAATAAACTTTACTAGTTACATAGTCTTTTGCAGCTTTCTCTAAAGAATAAGCAGCTTTATAGTCTACATAAATAGAATCAGTACTAGCATCAACAACAATCCATTCGCCATCGATTAAAACTTCATTCCATGCATGATAGACAGGAGTATAAGAACTATAACCTTTTACTAGTTTAGTTGGTACATCAACAGCTCTAAGCATTGAACCAGTTATTGCAGCAAAATCGTAACAAATACCAGTTCCTTCAGCTAATGTATCATCAGCATTCGGGATATAACCTTTTGGTAAACTATTGGCTTTTTGATAATCGTATCTTACATTATTAATAACATAAGTATGGATAATCTCTAGTTTTTCTCTGTCTGTTTTAGCATCTTGAGTTAATTCTTTAGCTAAGATTGCTACTGCAGAATCATCTTCCCAATTTACAGTTTGACTAGCACTTAAAAACACAGCATTTTCTTCTAGTGTTACTCTTACAGATTTTTCAGATAATAATCTAAATCTTCTGCCATCGTTACTACCTAGGATACTAATCTTATAAGTTCCAGAACCTGATTGTAATGGAAGTGTCTCTGTCGCTGATATAAGATTGTAGATATATTCTACATCATCTTTTTCAACGATTGCTTTGTAATTAGAATAACCAGTTGGTTTTTGAATCTCAACTGTTGCATCAGCAGTGTTAACCTTTACATCATTTGTATCAGCAAATACAGTCATTGTACTTGATAAAACCATCAGTACAACTGTAAAAATTAACATTATTCTTTTCATAGTGATCTCTCCCTTGGCATCTGGCTATCTTCATAATGAAGACCCTGTAGTTTTGCGTCCCTATTTCACAATAGGTTTGCCTTTTGACTTTTTTTGGGAAAGAAAAGTAAATAAACTTTCCTTTCGATAACTGGCTATCATATCATTTCTGACTTAGACCCTGTAGTTTTGCGTCCCTGACTTTCATCAGGTTTGCCATGTCGTGAAAAGCTTTTGATTACATGGTAATCAAAGTCTTCTCGGTAGCTGGCTATCTTAGGTTTCCCCTTAGACCCTTTAGCTTTGCGTCTCTAACTTTCATTAGATTTGCCTTTTCTCGGCTAACTCTGCCGACTTGATTACCCTCTCACCTTATTATAGCACTTATTCGCTACTAATTGTACTCTTTTGAAGAAGATTGGGACAATGGTCCCTGAAAAAGTATACATTCCTATATTCTAGTCTTTTAACCGAGTTCAAAAGCTTGCAATCTCTAGCTTAGGATAGTATTACACCAGATATCAAGAAGATTAAGATTGTATGACTTTAAAAGAGATAGCAAAATGCTACCTCTCTTTCATCTCATCATTAAACTCAGTCATATACTTATACATCTCGATTAAGTCATTTTCAAAGCCTTTTTCCTTTGATTCTAGTAATTGAAACAAGGGGCTAAAAAGATTTTCAAAAACATAAGCTTGATACATTCTATAAGTTTCTAATCCTAAAGAGGATATCCTTAGTCTAACTTCTTTCTTATTGCCTTCAATTTTATACTTTTCAACTATACCTTTTTGTTCCAATTTTTTGATACTTTTTGTAATAGCCGGACCTGAACATCCTAACGCCTTGGCCAGATGAATCATTTTAATTTCATCATTATCTAGTATACCTTCTATAACCTGCGCTTCAGCAAAAGATAAACTAATGCCGTTACCATAATCAAAACCTTTACTATACAAGGAAGCATACTGATTCATCAGTTTGATATTAAGTTTGACTAGGTCTTCATGCTTTTCTAACCATTTCATTAGAATCTTGCCTCAGCCCAATCTACTATATCTTTATATACCTTTGTATTTATCTTTTCGTTTAAGATCTCATGACGTGCATCCACATAGATGTTAATTGTTGCATCTTCCGACCCATGTTGTCTATACTTACTGTGTACATTTCTTACACCCTTGGCTAAATTACCTCCACAAGGATCTTCCTCACCAGATATAATAAATAGGGGTAAATGATTCGGTGTTTGTATAAATGATTCTTTTTTACTGATTTCTTTTAACCCCCAAATCATTTCATATATATAATCTGATGTCGCTAGGTAGCCACAATGAGGATCATTTAAATACTTGTCAACTACAGTTTCATCTTTTGAGATAAAATCTGACCCTGTTCTTGCATTTTTTATATTCTTATTTAAGGACCCATATACTTGATCATTTAAAAATTTACTTCTGTTCTTTCTACCATTTAATCTAATATCCATACCCGCAAGGCCTAAACCAAACATAGACTTAGAAACAGGCGAATCTACTGTACCACATATAATCGCTCCGCCCACTTGATCAGCGTACTCTTTAATGAAGTATCGCGTCATAAAAGAACCCATACTATGGCCAAACATAACGATCTTATGATCTGGGTATTCAGAACGAATCTTATTATTAAGAGTACTAAGATCTTTAACCAGTAAGTCAAAACCACCTGGTTGATCCGAAAAGAAGCCTAGAGTTTTATGTCTATCAGCAGTTTTACCATGACCTCTATGATCATCAGCATAAACGACATACCCATTCTCAACTAGATAGGATGCAAAGTGATGGTATCTATCCGCATGTTCTATTGACCCATGTACTATTTGAAATATCCCTTTGATATTTTCTTCATCCTCTGGTACCCACTTGTATACATTAATCTCATGACCATCATGACAAGGCATAAAAAATTCAGTTTTCTTCATAAAAGCTCCTTTCGTTAACCTGGTTAATAATATTATAAAATGAACATTGCCTTCTTGTCAAAAGAAAAAAGCATCCGAAGATGCTTTTATCTATTGATCACTAGGTATATCCTGTGTCTTGCTATAAAATTGTGATGCTGCTTCTATATTACCAAACGCCCAATGTTCAGAAGTCATATCCGTAAATTTAGTAAACGGCGCTTCGTATGCTGGTCTTGCTATTAAAGTGTTAATCATACCTACCACTTGTTCTCTTAATGTTGGATCATTTGGTCTATAAGTACCATCTTCAAATCCTGTAACGATACCAGCATTATACATCATATAAATATATGAGCTGGCCCAGTGGCTACCATCTACATCTACTATATCAACAGAATCTCTTAATACAGGAGTTTTTAGGTATTGCCAGAACTTACCGAATACTGTAGCCATTTCCGCTCTCGTAATTGGCTCATCTGGTCTGAAATTACCTGAATCATCACCTACAAATAAACCTGTTCTTCGTATGGCCTGTACATATGAATAGTACCATGTATCAGGATTAACATCGGCAAATTTTTGATCGCCTGGATAATCTAAGTTTAGTTTTAAGATCTTAGCAAACATAGTTGCCACTTCTGCTCTGGTTACACTGTTTTTAGGTCTAAACGTTTGATCAGGATAACCGAAAATATATGGTTCATAGAATTCTACTAGACCTAAGGCATTAGGTTCATCTCCAACTAAGAATACAATAACATCCGAAGTGGCAGTTTCACCTGATGCATTATGTGTTACAGTTACTTTCGTTTCACCTTGCTTGACAGCTCTAACCACACCATTTTGATCAACTGTTGCAATTGTATCATCATCAATTGACCATGTTACATCTGTACTAGTAGAACCTGTGATTGTCTCAGTTAAGTCATATTCAAAGAATTCTTCTAATGCTTCAGTACCATATTCCAACTCAACTGGGTCTCTGTCTAAAGAAATACTTGGACCTGATGGTTGAGGTGTACTTGGCGGATCACTCGGCGGATCACTCGGTGGTGCCGGTGGATCGTTCGGTGGATCACTTGGCGGATCTTCAACAACAGGCGGTGCTACATAAATGACATAAACCTCAACAGTATCAGTTAAAACCGTACCATCTTCAAGTGTTAATTTCACTGTAACATTAATAGGATTATCACCCGTAGCATTTAATCCAACAACTTTACCTTCATCCAAAGTGATCTTATCATTGGATGCCATTGTCCATTCTGTAGAAGTAATTGTTCTAGGTGGTGTTAATACAGCTTCTAAAGTTTCTTCTTTATCAGCATCTGTATAACCATAACCTAAATATAGTGTTACGCTATCAATAGATACTTCTGTATTATCCGGATCAGCTATATAAACAATAGGATCTTTAACTATAGTTACCTCAATCGAAATCGTTAAATCTCCACTTACTGCAATGACATCAAAGACTTCGCCATCCTGCGCATCTGCTGCAACAGTTAATTTCCCAGTATCAGGATCTATGCTTACACCAGTTAATTCTCTTGATAAGCTATAAACAATAGGTGCATCCATAACTACATCAGCTTGATCTTTTACCTGTGCAAGGTAGTCTCTATCTATACTACCTGTATCCGGAATAGTAATAACATTCGGACCTTTCATCTGAATACTAGTTGCAACTTGTGGTTCAAGTGTTAAAGTGACCTTCATAGAAGTACTTAAACCACCACCAGTTGCCACTACATATAATTCTTGTCCATCAAGAGCTTGTGGTGTTACAGTTAAAGTACCAGTCTCAGAATCAATACCTACTCCTGTAATCGGATCTTGTAATGAATAAACAATATCAGTCTCATAAATATCATCATATTGATCTCTTACAGTTGCGGTATAAATCGGATTGACATTCGCGTTACGTTTGATAGTAACTTCAGCTGGACCTTCGATTTCTATAGAATCAGGTCTTGCCTCTTCTAACTTCATTATCGTTGTAATAAAGGTAGTTAATGAACCACTTGTTGCAATAACTTTATATGTGCCCGGATCAGCTTCTTTTGTAATAGTCACACTGCCTGTATCTGGATCAATACTCACGCCAGTTACAGGAGATTCTAAAGAGTACACAATAACCTCATCTAAATCATTACCAAATTGGTCTTTAACAATTGCAGTATACTTAGGTGTTAATGTATCACTCTTATTAATAGTCACTTCTTCAGGACCAACCATATTTATTTCATCTGGTCTTGGATCTTCTAAAGACATACTAGCGACTATAAAAGTTGATAAAGTTCTACTTGTTGCAACAACTTTATAAGTATCTCCATCTTGTGCTTGCGGTGTAATAGTTACTATACCTGTTTCAGAATCAATACTTACACCTGTTACAGGCGCTTCCAATGAATACACTATCGTTGCATCCATCACTTGAGAAGCTTGATCCTTAACAAATGCATCATAGTCCTCTGTGACGTTTATACTTGCAGAAATAGCAACATCATCAGCACCTTCAAGTTCTATGTAAGTAGGAACTTGTGCTTCTTTTGTCATGGTTACTAATAATGATGTATTTAAGTCACCACTTGTAGCTACTACAGTATAAGTACCAGCTTCAGCTTCTGGTGTAATAGTAACAATACCTGTTACAGGATCAATAGACACACCATTTACAGGTGATGCTAATGTATAAACTATATCAGCATCTTTTTCATTACCAAATTGATCAAATACTGTGGCGTCATAATCTTCTGTCACGTCAACAGTTCGACTAATCTCAACATTTATTTGACCTTCTAAAGTGATGTCATCTTCTACTAAAGGTGTATCCTTCCACCCATTTACTTCTTGAATGTATTTACCTTGGCCATCAAGTGCCCCTGCCTTAAATTCAAAAGAAGTCACACCGGTTTCAAAAAAACTACCAGTACCTAGACTAAATCTAGATGTGGCAAACGTGTTCCCATTTGCTAAGTCAAAGGTTTCAACCCTAATTTGTGTACCAATGTCTAAAGTTAAGTTCTCTTTAGGCGCATTGTTTAAGGTTAATCTTGGTTCTGCTTCATCGTTAATATAAACCTTCATCACATCAACATTAGATGATTTTTGGAAAGTAATTACTACTTGACCACTATCATTATCTAATAAATTATTTGATTCATTGTAAACATCATAGATATAACTGGTTGATGCATAAACTCCTGGGTTACTTGTCATAATCATTAGTAATGACAATACAAGGATAAAAGCTCTTTTTATAATACTATTTTTATTCAATCATATACGTAAGGCAAATGCTACTTATAGATGCCTCATCCTCCTTTCTATTTTTAATACGAATTTTCATTATATAGTCTTTCAAGAGCTTTCATTATTTTAGGGTACATTTTTCAAAAAAAAAAGCATCCGAAGATGCTTTTAATTATTGGTCTGTTGGTATATCTTGAATTTTACTATAAAATTGTGATGCTGCTTCGATATTACCAAATGCCCAGTGTTCAGAAGTCATATCTGTAAACTTCGTAAATGGTGCTTCATATGGAGGTCTTTCAATCAAGGTATTGATCATACCTACAACCTGTTCTCTTAATGTTGGATCATTTGGTCTATAAGTACCATCTTCAAATCCAGTTACAATACCTGCATTGTACATCATATAAATATATGCACTTGCCCAGTGGTTACTGTCTACATCTACAATATCAACAGGATCTCTCAATACTGCAGTTTTTTGATATTGCCAGAACTTACCGAATACAGTTGCCATCTCAGCTCTACTAATTGGTTCATCTGGTCTAAAGTTACCTGTACCATCACCAATAAAGATATCAGTTCTCATGATTGCCTGAATGTATGAATAGTACCATGCATCAGGTTGAACATCAGCAAACTTTTGGCTGCCAGGATAATCTAAATTAAGTTTTAGAATCTTAGCAAACATAGTTGCCACTTCTGCTCTTGTTACATAGTTTCTAGGTCTAAACGTTTGATCTGGATAACCGAAGATATACGGATCAAAGAATTCCACTTGACCTAAAGCATTAGGTTCATCACCAACTAGGAAAACAATAACATCTGAAGTCGCTGTTGCACCTGAACTATTGTGTCTAACAGTAACAGTAGTCTCACCTTGCTTAACAGCAGTTACAACACCATTTTGATCTACTGTAGCAATAGTATCATCACCTATTGTCCAAGTTACTGCTGTACTGGATGAGCCAGTGATTGTTTCAGTTAAATCATATTCAAAGAACTCTTCAAGTGCTTCAGTACCATATTCTAATTCAACAGGATCTCTGTCTAATGTAATCCTTACTGGTGTAGGATCACTTGGTGGATCACTTGGTGGATCACTTGGCGGATCGCTAGGTGGTGGTGTAGGTGCTGGATAAAATTCTACTATAACATCAATATCATCAGAAGCAGTTTTTAAAACTTCACCATCATAATATGAAATTGTTACAGTAACAACAGCATTACCTGCACTTTCATAACTTACAGTACTTCCACTCAAGTCAATAATTGAAGGGCCTGAAGTAATTGTAAATACAGGACTTCCAACAATCTCTAACTCTGATGGAACTAAGAATGTATCTAAAACTTTAAATCCATCACTAGCCGGAATGTTATATCCATACTTGAGGATTACATTATTAGCCTCTACATCGCCTTCACCATCTAACTTGATGAAAACTTGAGGTTCAAATGTATAAACTTCACTTGCAATTTGTGAAGGTGTATTCAAGTAGTTATAGGCAATAGCCTTAACTGTTGTTGTACTTGATACTTCAAATGGTCCTTCATAAAGCATACTCTCTTGATCTGGAGCACTACCATCTAAAGTATAATAAATTAGATTTTCACCTTCTGAAGTTAAAGTTACTGTGATTGGATCTGTAAAGCTTGTACTAGCTGGATCAATACTAATTGGTGGCATTGAATCATCTAAAGTATATGTTTCCATATCATTAGCTGTGTTACCTACACCATCAATAGCAATTGCCTTAACTGTTGTAGTACTTGTTACTTCAAATCCTCCTTCATAAAGTGTGCCATTTTCAGATGATGGTTCACTTCCATCTGTCGTGTAATAAATCATAGCACCATCTTCAGTTTCAATAGTCACATTGATTGTACCATTGAAATTTTGTGACTCAGGTGTAATAGTAACAAATGTATCATTATCAACTGTGTATGATTCAGAATCTGTTGCTGTATTATCATATGGATCTACAGCCAATGCTTTTACAACAGTTGAATCAGTGATTGTAAATGGTACTGTATAAACCATGCCGTTTGATTCTGATGGTTCACTTCCATCTACAGTATAGTAAATTGTTACATCGTCTTCAGTTGAAGAAATAGTAACTTCTAAACTTGATGCAAATACCTGTGAAGCTGGAGATACATCTACATCTGTTGAATTGTCTAATGTGTACTCTTCAGAATCTGTTGCAGTGTTACCATATGCATCTATAGCAATTGCATTTACTATAGCTGATTCAGAAATCGTAAACGATCCTGTATATTCTGTACCATTAACTTCTGAAGGTACACTACCATCAGTCGTATAATAAATTGTTACAGTATCAGTAGATGTAATTGATACTTCTAAAGTTGATGTAAACACTTGCGAATCTGGTGATACATCTACATCTGTTTCATTATCTAAAGTATATTCCTCTTCATCTGTAGCTGTATTGCCAAATGCATCTATAGCAATCGCTTTAACAACCGTAGTTGCTGTAATTGTGAATGGAACTGTATACATCGTGCCATTAGTATCTGATGGTTCACTTCCATCAGTTGTATAATAAATTGTTACTTCTTCAGTTGAAGTAATTGATACATCTAAACTTGGTCCAAAAGTTTGTGATTCTGGACTCACATCTACATCAGTAGAATCATCTAAAGTATACGTTTCAGATGCTTCACCTGATTGATTCCCTGCTGGATCTTGAGCGTATGCTGTTACAGTTGTTGTTTCAGTAACATCAAAAGGTCCATCATATTCCATGAAGCTTCCATCATTTAGTTGATAATATATAGTTGCAGTATTATCATCTGTTGATAATGTAACTTCTATCGAACCAGAGAACATCGTACTTTCTGGTTCAATTTCAATACTTGGTGCTACGTTATCATCTTTATCACCTTTCACAGTATCAATGACACCATAATTAGTTACATGACCTACCGTAAAAGAAAATTCTGACGAGTAAGTATCATATAGTTTACCCGTATTATCACCATTGACTCTTATGGTACCAAATGTTGTTGAGTGATCATCGTCACTTGTTACAACAACAACTTCCTGGCCATAAGTCAGTGTAAGTGTGCCGCTTTCATTGGTCCCACTATCCCAATCAAATACAACAACTTCATCAACTGTTACTTTCATGAACTCAATATTTCCAGATTTCTGGAACTTGATATCATATGTATCTCCTTCTCCTGCAAATATACCAGGTCCACTCATTACCACCAAAACTACTGCTAATGTTAGTGTCAAGAATCTCTTCATTACGTTTCTAATTGTCATTCATATACGTAAGGCAAATGTAACTTATAGATGCCCCATCCTCCTTTCTTAATTAGCAATGTTCATTCTCTATATAATGTTCAAAATTATGTAGTATTTTAGGATACATTTCCCGATTAAATTTTCAGAAAATTCCGAAAACTAATCATATGTGTTGATTTTTTTTGAGAACTATTATCATCTATACCCCGAAATGTAATGTCTAATCGCAAGTTTGATTAAAACTGTTTATTTATTTTTATGGTAAAACCAAAAAAAAGAACTCTTACGAGTTCTTAAGATAATGCATCTTTTACCTTGTTAAAAAATCCTTTTGGCTTAGAACTAAAGTCATTGGCTTCACCAGTTGAAACAGCATAATCAATTAACTTTTCCTTTTGCTCATCTGTTAATTTAGTAGGTATATCAACAATGACTTTAACATATTGATCACCTTTACCGTAGCCATTTAATACTGGGATTCCTTTACCCTTTAATCTAAACATTGTACCACTTTGAGTACCTGGTGTAATTTTATATTTTACCTTACCTTCCAATGTAGGTACAACGACTTCTGCACCTAGTGTTGCCTGTGCGAAAGTAATATGAAGTTCATACATCACATGGTTACCATCACGAACGAATAAGTTATGGTCTTTAACTCTCATGACAACTTTTACGTCACCTCTCGGACCACCTTTTGAGCCCATTTGACCTTCACCACGTAATGATAATACCGAACCATTATCAACACCTGCAGGAATATCTATAGACATTTTTTTCTTCTTACGTACTTTACCATGTCCTTTACAAGTATGACATGGTGTATCATAGATTTTACCCTTTCCATGACATCTATCACATTCTCTTACTTGAACAGTTTCACCAAACAATGATCTTTGAGCGTATCTCACTTGACCCTGTCCATTACAATCTGGACATGTTGATGTAGATGTGCCAGGTTCAGCACCTTCACCATGACAGGTATGACATTCTTCTGTTCTTAAAAACTCAATGTCTTTTTTAACACCGAAAGCAGCTTCTTCAAAAGTTAAGGTGATATCTACTCTAATATCCTGTCCTCTTCTAGGACCATTTGATCGTCTACCACCTGAGAAACCACCACCAAAGAAATCACTGAAAATGTCTTCAAAGCCACCAAAGCCTTCAAAGCCACCACCACCAAAACCACCTTGGTTTTGATTTACTCCAGCATGACCAAATTGATCATATAAATTTCTTTTTTCTGTGTCACTTAGGACCTCATATGCTTCATTAACTTCTTTAAACTTCTCTTCCGCTTCTTTATCTTCAGCATTTCTATCAGGGTGATACTTCATAGCCATTTTTCTATAAGCTCTTTTTAGATCCTGTTCAGAAACGCCTTTTTCTACACCAAGGACTTCATAATAATCCCTTTTGTCACTCACTGCGTAACCGCCTTTCTTCTATCGTCATAAACACCACAAGGTGCCCTAAGACACCTGTGAGTTTTAATTATAAGTCTTTAGACTAGTCTTCGTCAACTACTTCGTAGTCCGCATCAACAACTTCTTCACCAGCAGCTTGCTCAGGACCAGCTTGTGCGCCTGCTTGCTCTGATTGTGCTTGTTGATACATTTTTTGAGCGATAGGTTGGAATGCAGTCGTTACTTCTTCAGTTGCAGCTTTAATTGCTTCTAAGTCATCAGTTTTTAATGCTTCTTTTAAAGTTTCTAACTTAGGCTCAACAGCAGCTCTTTCTTCATCTGTAATTTGCTCTTTTTGCTCTTCTAATGTCTTTTCTAATTCGTAAACCATAGAATCACCTTGATTCTTAGCTTCGATTAATTCTTTTTTCTTAGCATCTTCTTCTGCAAATCTTTCAGCTTCTTGTACTTTTGCGTCGATTTCTTCATCAGATAAGTTTGTAGATGCAGTTAATGTGATGTGTTGCTCTTTACCAGTACCTAAATCTTTAGCAGATACATGTACAATACCATTAGCATCAATATCAAATGTTACTTCGATTTGTGGCACACCTCTTCTTGCTGGTGGGATACCGTCTAATTGGAATCTACCTAATGTTGTATTATCAGCAGCCATTTGTCTTTCACCTTGTAATACATGAACATCAACAGCTGGTTGGTTATCAGCAGCAGTAGAGAATACTTGTGATTTCTTAGTAGGAATCGTAGTGTTTCTCTCGATTAACTTAGTGAATACTGAACCCAATGTTTCAATACCTAATGAT
>Ga0070724_10001686_pt1 | contig 12855 bp, 11 predicted proteins | sample tdDd001_FD_67278 | JGI IMG/M metagenome (GOLD analysis project Ga0070724, IMG submission 67278) | Marine sediment microbial communities from the Atlantic coast under amendment with organic carbon and nitrate - tdDd00.1 | ecosystem: Environmental > Aquatic > Marine > Coastal > Sediment | place...
AAGGTTGTGCGGAAGGTGAATGTGGTGCCTGTTTGGTCTATGTTGATAATGTATTAGTTAACTCATGTTTAGTGCCAATGGCAAATGTTGTAGATAAGCACGTTATAACAATTGAAGCCTTTGCTTTAACACCTGAGTATAAAAAGATTGAACAATCTTTTATTAATGCTGGTGCAGTTCAATGTGGTTATTGTACACCCGGAATGGTTATGGCTGTTCATGAATTATTAAAGAAGAATGCTTCACCAACATTAGAAGATGTTAAAGAGGGCTTATCAGGTAATCTCTGCCGCTGCACAGGCTATCAATCTATTTTTGAAGCAGTGTATGAGTTGATTGAAGGGGGGTATTTTAATGATTAATGCATATCGTCCCGAATCAATCGATGAACTCCTAAAGATCTTAGATCAAGAAACTTGTCATATTTTTGCTGGTGGTACTGACTTAATGATTAGAAAAAGACAGTGGCAAGGTGCAGAACGTAAGTTTACACAATCAGTTGCCTACATCATTCAATTAGAAGAACTAAGAGGTATATGGGAGGATGAAAACTTTTATGAAATAGGTACACTGACAACACAAACTGATATTGTAGAAAGTAATTTACCAGAATACATAAAAGAACCTTACCGTTTAATGTCCTCACCAGCTATTAGAAATGTCGCAACAGTAGGTGGAAATATTGTAAATGCAGCAGCAGTAGCGGATTCATTGCCTATACTGTATGCATTAGATGCTCAAGTAGAATTAATGAGTATTGATGGTGTGAGACGTATACCTGTTGAAGATTTCGTAGTTGGTAAGTATAGAACTCTAAGAAAAGACAATGAACTTTTAACTAAAGTAATAGTACCTAAATATGAGGCGTCAGGATACTTCTATAAAAAACTTGGTCAAAGAAAGGCAAGTATACTTTCAAAAGTATCTGTATTTATTCTTTATCAAAAAAGTGATGTAAGAATAGCAATCGGCGCAATTAATGACACAGTCATACGGTCTAAGTCAATAGAATATGCTTTTATGAATGATTTAAATATAAGTGATATGATGATTGGCTATCAAGGCTTAATGTCTGGTAAAGATGATAAAAGATCAACAAAGAATTACAGAGAAACTGTGGCAATAAACTTAATACAAAATTATTTAAAGGAGATTGTTGATGAACTATAAACATTCATTAGGAGAACTTGCAAAAAAATATGAAAAGAACTTGCAAAAGTTTTTAAGAGATATGATAGCTATTCCTTCTACTAGTTGTGATGAACAGGGTGTAATTAATAGAATTAAAGAAGAAATGGAATCCCTTAATTATGATGAGATTAGAATTGATGAAATGGGAAACATACTAGGTCGTATGGGTAATGGTACTAAGGTCATAGCTTTTGATGGTCATATAGATACTGTAGATGTTGGTAATATTGACAACTGGGACTTTGATCCATTTAAAGGCAAAGAAGATGAAAACTATATATATGGTAGAGGTGCAAGTGATCAAGAAGGTGGATTTGCATCTGCGGTTTATGGTGTTAAGTTCATGAAGGAGTTAAATCTACTTGAAGATCACACTGTATGGGTAGTTGGCTCAGTTCAAGAAGAAGATTGTGATGGTTTATGTTGGCAACATATATTAAATGAAAAAGTTATTGAACCTGAATTTGTAGTATCTACTGAACCAACAGGACTCAATATTTATAGAGGTCAACGTGGACGTATGGAGATACTGGTGGAAGTTTCAGGTACCAGTGCCCATGGTTCTGCACCGGAAAGAGGTGATAATGCCATCTATAAAATGGCTAAAATCATTACTGAATTAGAAGCATTAAATGAAAAATTAAAACATGATGACTTCTTAGGTAAAGGTACACTTGTAGTGTCAGAAATCTTCTATACATCACCGTCTAGATGTGCTGTTGCTGATGGTTGTTCGATATCTATTGATCGAAGATTAACCTTTGGCGAAACTGAAGCTTTAGCTATAGGTGAAATCAATTCATTGGCTAGTGTTAAAGCTGCTGATGCAAAAGTTTCAATGTATCGTTATGAGAGACCATCATATAGAGATTTCAAACCAAATGTTGCATGTTATTTCCCTACATGGGTAATACCTGAAGAACATAAATTATGTAAAGATTTATTAGTTGCGCATGACTACTTATTTGACAAGCCAGCTTTGTTAGATAAGTGGACATTTTCTACTAATGGTGTTGCTATTATGGGTATGTACGACGTACCTTGTATAGGTTTTGGACCAGGCTTAGAAGAAGAAGCACATGCACCAAACGAAAAAATATTAAAAACAGATTTAATTGAAGCAGCTATGTTTTATGCTTTAATTCCACTAGCAGACAAGGGGGCACTATGTACGGAAAATTAAAAGGTAAACATTTTATTACTTTAAGAGAATGGACCAATTTTGAGATTGATATGTTATTGGAAACTTCTAAGGATTTAAAAAGAAAACACTATATGGATGTTACAACTGATTACTTAAAGAATAAGACCATAGCACTCATGTTTTTTGAGGAGTCAACTAGAACAAGAAATTCTATGGAAATGGGTATGGCGCAATTAGGCGGTCATGCAAACTTCTTAGACACTTCGACAATGCAAATCTCCCATGGTGAAGTAGCAAAAGATACAGCAGTTATATTATCATCATTCGGACATGGTATTGCCTGTAGAAACTGTTTCTGGGAAATTGGTAACAAATACTTAAACGATATGGCCAAACACTCAAGTCGACCTATTATGAATCTGCAATGTGATTTATATCATCCAATGCAAGGTATAGCAGATTTATTGACTATACAGGAACTATGTAAAGAAACTAAGAACTTAAAAGTGTCTATCATTTGGGCTTATGCAACAAGTCATAAGAAACCAATTAGTGTACCTTTAACTCAAGCTCTTCTTTTTCCTCGTTATGGCATGGATGTTACTCTAGCATATCCTGAGGGTTTTGAAATGCCAGATTGGGTTATTGAAGAGGCAAAAGAAAACGCGCTTAAACACGGTGGTTCATTTAAGATTTCTCATGATATAAACGAAGCTTTCTCTGATGCTGATGTTGTTATACCGAAAAATTGGGGCTCATGGTCAGGCAAGAACCCAGATGTTGATATCAATGATTTTACTGACTGGAAATGTACAGAAGAACGTATGAAACTTGCAAATTCAAATGTTAAGTATATGCATGCTTTACCTGCTGATAGGGGAAATGAAGTAGAGGATTCTGTTATTGATGGACCACAATCAGTTGTATATCAAGAGGCAGAAAATAGATTGCATACTGCAAAAGCAGTTATGGCATTAACTTTATAGGAGTATTTATGTATGACCTAAGAATAATTCACGGATCTTGTTACATTGAAGGACATTTTGTAGATCAGAATATTTATATTACTAATGGTAAAATCGCACTTATATCCAGCGATTTACTTGAGGCAAAAAAAACGGTTGATGCCATGCACTACAAAGTATTACCAGGTTTTATTGATCCTCATGTACATTTACATTTGAATATTGGAAAAACCTTCTCTGCAGATGATTTCACTTCTGGGTCATACTTAGCTGCATTTGGTGGCGTTACAACTATAATAGACTTTCTTGATCCAATTAATCATTTACATGATTTCGATGAAGTTTATCAAAGGAGATTGAAGGAAGCTAGCACATCCATTGTTGATTATAGCTTCCATGCAACTCTTGGTAATTTTAAAGGACAAGTAGTAGCTTTAGTGGATAAGGTGAAAGATGCTGGTTTGGGATCTATTAAAGTCTTTACAACTTATTCTGATTCAGATCGAAGATGTTCATATGATGTTATTAAGGAAATACTCAATGAGGATATATTACTTCTAAGTCACGCTGAAGATGATGATATGATAAAGGCTTGTATGATTATGGAGAATTATGAAGCATCTAGGTCAGAGGCTAGTGAACTAAGTGCAGTTAAGAAACTTATTTCACTTATGTCAGATGATTCTAGATTATATATCGTACATGTATCTTCAGGTCATACTTTAGAAACTATAAGTAAACGTCAAGGTCTATATTTAGAAACTTGTCCTCACTATCTCTACTTGGATAAAGGAAAGTTTCTTAAAGATGATGGTAAACTTTTTTTGCTCGCTCCTCCAATTAGGGGCAAAGATAGCATAAAATTAATCAAAGAACATATAAGTATGATTGATTCAATAGGGACAGATCATTGTCCTTTCATGAAAGAGGAAAAGCTTGTAAACGACATCGTTGATCATATACCAAAGGGGATTGGTGGTTTAGGATTAAGTTTCCAATTGATGTATGACATGTTTGGAGATGCAATAATTGATAAGTTTACAGTGAATCCTGCTGAAATTTTTGGTTTAAGTGATAAAGGTAAGATAGAAGTTGGTAAAGATGCTGATTTTGCGATTATAGATCCAAAAGGACTTACGGATTGTAGCCTTAATCTGACAAAGGCAAATCATCATTCTTTTTCTGGTGTATTGAACACTGAAGTTAAAGTGACCATATCTAGAGGACATATTATTATGTCTAATGGTGAAGTCCACCCCAATAAGGGTCAGTTTATTAGGAGGGTATAATGAAAGCCATCATACATGCTAAAATATATGATTATGAAATATTTATAGAAGATGGTTTTATGATTTTTGATGAAAACATCATAGAAGTAGGTTCTATGAAAGATTATAAAGGTCATCATGAAGTTTTTGATGCAGAGGGTATGTTATTAATACCAGGACTAGTTAATAGTCATACACATATCTATTCTACCTTGTTTAGAGGAGCGCCTCTTCAAGCTGCACCTGAAAATTTTCTAGAGGTCTTAGAACAAATATGGTGGAAGTTTGATCGTGAGTTGTCTTTGGATATGGTAAGAGAAAGTACAAAGGCATATGCTCAAGATAGTCTCTTATCTGGTGTGACAAGTATAATAGATCATCATGCTTCGGGGCAAATAAAGGACAGTTTAATGACCATACACCATGAACTAAATAGATACAAAATGAAACATTTACTTTGTTTTGAGACAAGTGACCGGTTTGATATAGACCAATGTATTGATGAAAATATGAGATATAGTTTTGAAGGACATTTTGGCTTACATGCAAGCTTGTCCCTAAGTGATGAGACGCTAGAGAAAGTTGAATCAAATTTAGAAAAACCAATACACATCCATGTTGCGGAGAGTGAAGTAGATGAACTACTATCTATAGCTAATCACGACAAGAGAGTGGTGGAAAGGTTAGATGATTACAACTTGCTAAAAGAGGATTCCATATTAGCTCATTGTTTATACATTGATGAAAGTGAAGCACAAATTATTAAAGATAGAAAATGCCAAGTAGCAGTAAATCCTAGTTCAAATATGAACAACGCAGTTGGTATATATAATAATGAATTATTACAAACGTTCGATATTCCAGTCCTCGTAGGGACTGATGGTTTGGGAACTAATATTGCAAAGGCCTATCAAAATTTATATTACGTAGGTAATCTTTCAAGGAAACATCCATCGAAAATATCACTGGATTGGATTAAATCACAACTCATAAATAGTTATTCCTATTTTAATCGTATGTATCAATGTAAAATTGGAAAATTACAGAAGGGTTATGCTAGTGATTTCATCTTGATCAACTATAACGAAATAACTCCTCTAAATAAGAATAATATATTTGGTCATATCTTATTTGGAGTATTTGAAGCTTTGAAACCTTATGCCGTATATATTGATGGTAATAGGGTTGTAGATAAACATAATTTAATTGAAAAAGATCTTATAAATATTGAAATAGTAGAAGAATTATGGAGGCGATTATGAGTTTAAAAGTCAAATTATTAGGAGTAGAGTTTAATAATCCGCTTCTACCTGCATCAGGACCTAGTGTTGGTAGTTTACATAGCCTGGAATTTTTTAACCAATCTAAGGTAGGTGGTATAGTAACAAAAACTATTTCTATTCAAGGGGCTAAAGTAAAGAAACCTTGTATAGTTGCTAATCAACATACAGTTTACAATACAGAACTATGGAGTGAGTTAGATCTTGAGGCTTGGACTGAAGAAATACTTCCAGTTATTCATGCTAAAAAGAAAAAACCATTGGTGGTCTGTGCAGGCTATACTGCTGAAGATTTTAAAAAATCCATCCCAGTATTAGAACCTTATGCTGATTTTTTTGAAGTTAGTACTCATTATGGTAAAGACACATTACATGACTTAGTTTCAAGTATATGTTCATTGACTCATAAACCCGTTTTCATTAAGTTAAGTCCTCATGTTAGTGATTTTATAGGTTTTATAGAAACTGCAATAGAAGCAGGTGCAAGTGGTGTAGTTGCAATTAATTCTGTTGGTCCAGGCGTCTGTATAAATTTAAACAAGAAATCAGTTACAATTGGTACTGAAGAAGGTCACTCATGGGTGTCAGGTCCAGCAATTAAACCTATTGCTCTACAAAGAGTGATGACCATTAGAAAACACTTTCCAGACTTACCAATTATAGCTTGTGGTGGTGTTGCTACAGCAGAAGATGTACTGGAGTTTATATTAGCAGGAGCAGATTTGGTTCAGATGCTTTCTTCGGCCTTAATCAACGGTAGACAAGTATATGACCAAATCGTAGATGAACTACCTATTTTAATGAATAAGTATGATATACCAAGTATAGAATCATTAAGACAGACTGATTTGTCAATTGAAGTGAGAGGTAAGGGTGGTTTTCCTAAACTGGATCATAGCAAGTGTGTTTTATGTCATAGATGTGAAAAAATTTGTCCTGAAATGGCAATGACTTTAGATAAGGTCATCATTAATGATCCTAAACGCTGTATTAGATGTGGTTTATGTGAATCTAGGTGTCCTACATTTGCCATTAGCGGGGTAATTTAATGTATAAGCTAAAATGTGTAACATGTCAAAAAGAGTATAAAGTTGAACCAGGTAGGTACTTGTGTGACGAATGTGATAGTATCCATGGTACTTTAGAAGTCATATATGATCTAGATAAGATTAATCTTAAAAAAGATTTTGATCCCAATGGTTCCTTGTTTCAATTTGATAAATTACTACCGACCAAATCGCATACAGTCATAGATGAACATATTGGTGGCTCACCTTTAATAAATTATGGGAATAAATTTGGATATAATCATTTTATGATTAAATTTGATGGTATGAATATGTCAGCATCCTACAAGGATAGGGCTAGTATTATTGCAATCAATAAAGCCATAGAAGAAGGTAATAAACATATATTTTGTGCTTCAACAGGTAATGCAGCATCTTCACTGGCCTTACTAAATGCTCACACTGATATTGAAACAAGTATCTTTGTTCCAGCTTCAATACCAGAAGGTAAACTAGCACAGCTTCTTGCAGCGGGTGCAAACATATATCCAATTCAAGCGTCGTATGATGAAGTTTTTGATCTTTCATTATCAATTGGTTTGAAAAAAGGATGGTATACTAGACATTCAGCTGTGAATCCTTATTTGTTAGAGGGTAAGAAGACTGGTGCCTTTGAAATTATTGTACAGAATAATTATATAGCACCTGATTATGTATTTGTTGGTGTTGGTGATGGTACCATAATAAGTGCATTATGTAAAGGTTTTGATGAGTTCTACAAGTTGGGTTTGATGGATAAGTTACCTAAAGTGATTGGCGTACAGGCAAAAGGCTCTTCCACTTTAAAAAAAGTATTTGAAAGTGGTCAGATCATAACTGAAAACGTTCATACGATTGCAGATAGTATATCTGTTGGTAATCCAAGAGATGTGATTAAGGCTTGTAAGTATTTAAAGGCAAATGGTGGTTATTTTATTGAGGTCAGCGATGATGAAATTGTTGAAGCAATAGGATTAATGGCAAGAGAAACAGGTGTTTTTGCTGAACCTGCAGGTGCTGTTACATTAGCGGGTCTTCTAAAGTCAGGTATTGATAAATCACAATCTATATGTTTAGTAGTAACTGGAAATGGCTTAAAAGATACTTCAAATATCAAAATTGCAGATGTTAAAACTTATACAAAAGCAGAAGTTAAAAGACTTTTTGAGGAGGATAATTCATGAAGGCTTTAAAAATAATAAAACCGAGTTCTATCAGTGAGGCTTATGAAGTATTGCATAGTCAAAAAAAGGCAAGTCTAATAGCAGGTGGTCTCTTTATGAGATTACAAAAGAAAACTTTTCCCCTTTTGATTGATTTAGAACCTTTAAACTTAAATTACATAAAACCCATCAAAGATGGATATATCATTGGTGCAATGACACCATTAAGAGGCTTAGAACAAGGAACAGTTCCTAACGCATTAAAAACTGCTGTTAAACAAATTAGTGGTGTGGGTGTAAGAAATATGGCTACAGTAGGTGGAAGTATTTGTGGAAAGTATCCATTTAGTGATATTAACTCTGCCTTACTCGCATTAGATGCTTATTTGGTTTTCTATAATAAGGGTAAAATGTCTATGCGGGACTTTTATAAAAAAGGTTTAGACGATAAGGACATTTTGGTAGAGATTTACATTAAAAAGCCTAAAGATAGTGTCACCAAATACTATAAAAAAGTATATACAGATTTTTCTTTGGTGAATGTAGCATATGCGGATGATGATTTTGTTATAGGTGCCAGACCAGGAAAGGCAATTGTAGTTGAACAGGTTACAGAACTTACACCAGATAACATTTTGAAGGGAATAAGCTTTAAGGATGATTATAGGGCTAGTGGTGAGTACAGAAAAGCACTTGCTACTGCTTTAATTGAAGATATCATCAAAGAAAGGGGTACTTATGGAAGTTAATTTAAAAATCAACGGAGCCAAGTATAAGTATGCCGCAGAGCCAGATGAGTACTTAATTGATACACTTAGGAAACTCGGATATAAGTCTGTAAAAAAAGGGTGTGACACAACTTCTTGTGGTGTATGTTCAATTGTAGTAGATGATAAATTAGTACCATCTTGTTCATTTCTAACAATAAGAGCTGATAACAAGCAAGTCATAACTGTTGAAGGTATAAAAAAAGAAGCTCGTAAAATAGGTGAGATGATCACAGGTGAAGGTGTTGATCAATGCGGATTTTGTTCTCCAGGACATGTAATGGCGATCTATACTATGATGAAGGAAAATCCAAATCCAACAATGGAAGAAATGAAGCATTATCTTGCTGGTAATCTATGTAGATGTTCTGGTTACGAAGGTCAACATAGGGCTCTAAAGAAATTACTGGAGGTGAAATAATGGCCGTAAATGTCAAAATACCTAAAGTCGATGGTATGGGATTGGTTATGGGAAAACCTGCGTTTACTGATGATTTAGCACCTGCTGATTCATTAATAGTGAAAGTTTTAAGAAGTCCTCATGCACATGCTACGATAGAATCTATAGATATCTCAGTTGCAGAAACTTTGGATGAAGTTGCCTGTATATTCACATATGAAAATGTCACTGATGTGAATTTTTCACGAGCTGGTCAAGGGTTTCCAGAACCTTCACCTTATGATCATAGAATCTTAAATAAAACTGTTAGATACATAGGTGAACCAGTAGCCGTAGTTGCGGGTCATTCTCTTAAATCAGTAGATGATGCCTTATCTAAAATTAAGGTAAAATACCAAGTACATGAGGCAATTATTAATTTTGAGCAGGCAATAGATTCAAAGGTTGTTATTCATAAAGAAGATGGCACTAAATCAATGTTTGAAATTGGCCATAAACCAGAGAAGAATATTGCTGCAGCCTATGAAATGTCTATTGGAAATGTTGAGGAAAGTTTAGAAAAAAGTGATGTGGTTTATGAAGGTCGTTATTATACACAAGCACAAGCACATGCAATGACAGAACCCCATTCTGCAGTTTCTTATTATGATCAACAAGATAGGTTAAATATCATAACATCTACTCAAACACCGTTTCATGTTAGAAGAATTGTAGGTAAGACACTTGGTTTACCTTTAAGCAAAATCCGTGTAATAAAACCTAGAATTGGTGGGGGATATGGTGGGAAACAAGCTATCCATGGTGAATTCTTTGTGGCGTTAGTTACTATGAAAACAGGCATGCCTGCTAAGTTAATATTTAATCGAAAAGAAGTTTTTACAGGTTCATATACACGACATGAAATGCGACTTGATATTAGAATTGGAGCTGATAAAGAAGGTCACATAAAAGTTATTGATATGAACATACTATCCAATACTGGTGCTTATGGTGAACATGCTTTAACAGTATTGATGGTTGCTGGTTCAAAAACGTTGCCTTTGTACAATAAGGTAGATGCAGTAGGTTTTAGAGGAGATGTAGTTTACACCAACTTAACACCTGCTGGCGCTTACAGAGGATATGGAGCAATTCAGGGAAATTTTGCATTAGAATCTGCAATTGATGAGTTGGCAACACTTCTGAAAATGGATCCAATTCAATTGAGACGTATGAATATGATGCAGGAAAACGAAACATCTGAAATATTTGAGATAATGGGCGAAGGACAAGAAGGTACAGCCATGACCATTGAATCATGTAAGTTAAATGAATGTTTAGATGTTTGTTTAGAGAAGTTAGACTACTATAATAAGTTGAATCATGTCTCAGATGATCCTAATAAGGTAAAAGGTGTCGGAATTGCAATAGCCATGCAGGGATCTGGAATTCCATATATTGATATGGGATCAGCTATATTAAAACTTAATGATGATGGTTTCTTTAACTTACTGGTAGGTGCTACAGATATAGGTACAGGATCTGATACCATATTAGCTCAAATAGCAGCTGAAACGCTTATGGTTCCAGTAGATAAGATTATTGTTTATTCATCTGATACGGATTTAACGCCTTTTGATACAGGTGCTTATGCTTCATCAACAACATATGTATCTGGACATTCTGTTAGAATTGCTGCAGAGAATATGATTGGAAAAATCGTTGAGGCAGGTAAAATATATTTCGGTCACGATGATGTATCTTATGATGGTGAATATATCTCAACTAAAGATAGTAAAATATCATTGGCAGATTTTTCGACGAAACTATTTTATTCCGAGAACCAAGAGCAATTGGTTAGCTCAGGTTCTTATGTAGGTAAGAAATCTCCGCCACCATATATGGTTGGTGGCGTTGAAATAGAGCTTGATACTAGAACAGGCCATTTAGATATATTAAATTATGTTGCTGCAGTGGATTGTGGTACTACAATCAATCCAAACCTTGCCAAAATACAAGTAGAAGGCGCATTACTCCAAGGTATAGGCATGACTTTGTATGAAGAAGTAAATAAAACTGAACTTGGTCTAAATAGAAATAATTCTTTCTTTACTTATAATATTCCAACTAGAATGGAAGTAAAGAAGATGGACGTTTCGTTTGTAGAATCCTATGAACCTTCTGGACCTTTCGGTGCTAAATCCGTTGGAGAAATAGGAATTGATACACCACCAGCAGCTCTATCTAATGCTATAAAAAATGCTATTGGCAAACGTATGAATACACTACCGCTTCGTTCAGAAGATATATGGAAAAGCTTAAATAACGGTTAAAACCGTTATTTTTCTTTGTTTTTTTATTTGAATAAGGTAAAATAACACTTAAGTGAAAGGAATATATATGAGAATCATTAAAGTTATTTTATTTTTCCTAATTCTATATGCTGGTTATTTTATGGTCAATAGTATGATAAATCTAGTTGACTTTTTAAGTTTTGATAATCAATATTTGACTTATGTGTTATACGGTCTAATATTTGCATTATTACTTAGTCAAGTGGTTTGGCCTATACTCAGATACCTACATAGACCATCTTTGAGACAATTAAAAAGATATATCGAAGACGATAAACACGGAAGAAAAATAATTAAATATATCAACAAAAAATTTTATATGCACATTGAGTCAAAAGAATCTGTTATTAGAGTCTTACATGAACAAGCAGATAAGTTTGACGATATTATCAAAAGATACGCACAGCAAACAACTGTGACTGTCATGGTATCACCTAATTCATTTATTGATGGATTGGCAATACTTATTGCAAACTCAAGAATGATTTATGAGCTTTCATCACAAATTGGTTTCAGATATGATTTTAAAAGTTTGCTTAGAATGTATTTTTCAGTACTATCTATTGCATCAGCTACAGGTCTGATTGAGGAGTTCGATGATACAATTGAAGCAATTATAGAAGAGTTAGCACAGGAGTTTTCTGAGTTAATAGCAGAAGAAACCGGCAAGTCTGTTACTGGTTCTATACCATTTTTTAATGTTGCTCTAAATGCAATGAGTCCTATATTACAAGCAGCTGGTAATTATGCCTTTATGCATTATAATGGTCATGCATTCAAGTATGAATTCTTAAATGTCATAGATAATGAAGGACTAAGCGAAAAAGAGATTCGAAAAAAAGCAAGAAAACGTGCTAGAGTACTGAAGTATACATACATTAAAGACATGTCTAGTCGGATTGTTAGTGGTACAGGGAAAAAAATAGTTTCTTTAAATCCATTTAAGAAAAAGTAACTGTATTTCATTATGCACAGTTACTTTTAGTTATTTTCAATGTTGTATGTCCTATATTAACCATGTATCATAGTCTTAGAAAGGAATCAAAATGGACTATAATGTAAAAGTTTTAATCAACAATATGTTACGTGCTGTTGAGTATGAAAGAGAAGAAGAAAGAGAACGACATTATCAAGAAATGAAGTTCTTAAGTGGGGCTGAACGTGAGAAAAAAGGTAGAGCCATCACAAATCTAAGGAAGAAAAAAGCCGGTAGAACATTAGGTGGTGAACACCTTTATATATTTAGAAAATCAGATCGAATTGACACTGAAATTAGTGTTGGTGACCAAGTTATATTA
>Ga0070724_10001695_pt1 | contig 12829 bp, 13 predicted proteins | sample tdDd001_FD_67278 | JGI IMG/M metagenome (GOLD analysis project Ga0070724, IMG submission 67278) | Marine sediment microbial communities from the Atlantic coast under amendment with organic carbon and nitrate - tdDd00.1 | ecosystem: Environmental > Aquatic > Marine > Coastal > Sediment | place...
GAGCTTTGTAATCGAAAAATGGAGTAGATTACAACGGTTGGCATACGTTAAAGTGCATTTTTCCTCTATTAAAGTGATCGATTGATAAGTAGGGTGGTACCGCGGGTAAACCTCGTCCCTACACTTTTATAGAGGTTTTTTATTTTTGAAGGACGAGTTTTCGAAGAAAATGAGTGAGGTGCATGATTGCTCGATGCAATCTGCTCTCAAAAATATAAGGAGGTTTTATCATGGAAAAAATGGGTTTAAATGAGATCCGTAAAAGCTTTTTAGAATTTTTTAAGTCGAAAGATCACTTAGTGGAATCGAGTTATTCACTTGTACCGCAAAACGACAAGAGTTTATTGTTGATTGCTGCAGGAATGGCACCACTTAAGAACTACTTTATGGGAACGGATATCCCACCACATATACGTATGGCGACTTGTCAAAAGTGTATTCGTACTGGGGATATTGAAAATGTTGGATATACATCTCGTCACGCGACGTTCTTTGAGATGTTAGGGAACTTCTCATTTGGTGATTATTTCAAAGAGGAATCTATTGCGTGGGGATGGGAGTTCGTTACAGAATATCTTAACTTACCGACGGACAATCTTTGGGTTACAGTTTACCTGGATGATGATGAAGCATACGACATCTGGAAAGACCAAGTTGGCGTACCTGAGGATAGAATCGTACGTTTAGGGAAAGAAGATAACTTCTGGGAGATCGGTACTGGTCCATGTGGTCCATGTTCTGAAATCTATTACGACAGAGGCGAAAAATATGGTTGCGGCTGTGAAGACTGTAAGCCAGGTTGCGAGTGCGACAGGTTCGTAGAATTCTGGAACCACGTATTTACACAATTTGATAAAGATGAAGATGGTGTTTACCATAAACTTGAAAAACCGAATATCGATACAGGTATGGGTCTTGAGCGTATGGCATGTATCATGCAGGATGTTGAGTCAATCTTCGAAGTGGACACAATTAAACACATTCTTGATAGAGTGGCTGAAATCACAAAAACACCTTATGGTGTAGACACAAAAACAGATATTTCATTAAGAATCATCACGGACCACGTTAGAGCGGTAACCTTTATGGTGTCTGACGGAATCATGCCGAACAACGAAGGCCGTGGGTATGTTTTAAGAAGATTACTTAGACGTGCAGCACGTCACGGTAAGTTACTAGGGGTTGAAGGAAACTTCCTGACAAACTTAGTTGACAGAGTTATTGCAGTTTCTGGAGAAGCATATCCAGACCTAATTGCAAGAGAAGACTACATCAAAAAGATTATTTCTATTGAAGAAGATCGTTTCCAAAAGACGATTGATTCTGGATTATCTATATTAAATAGTTATATTGAAGCATTAAAAGAAAGTGGCAAAACAGAACTTGCTGGTGAAGATGCGTTTAAACTTTACGACACATATGGATTCCCGTTAGATTTAACGAAGGAAATCCTTGAAGAGAATGACTTCACAGTTGACGAAGCTGCATTTGAACAAGCGATGGAAGATCAAAGAAATAGAGCAAGAAGTGCAATTGTTGATAAAGAAGGGGCTGCATGGACAGAAGACCCACTTGCTGAAATCGGTAAGGACATTGCATTTGAGTTTGTTGGCTATTCAAGTCTTTCAATCGAAACAAAAGTTGTTGCATTGATTAAAGACAACGCGCTTGTTGATACTTTAGCTGAAGGTGAAGTAGGAACTGTTGTTCTTGAAAAATCACCTTTCTATGCTGAAAGTGGTGGACAAGTTGGAGACAAAGGTGCTTTAAATGGTGTTGATACATTATTTGATGTTGTCGATACGAAAAAAGGGTTCAATGGTATCCACATCCACAAAGGTAAATTAGTATCAGGCAATCTATCGGTAGGTAGTGATGTAATAGCATCAGTGGATGGCCTTCTAAGAAAGGATATTGCTAAGAATCATACAACGACACATATTCTTCATAAAGCATTAAAGAGCATTTTAGGAGACCATGTAGAACAAGCAGGTTCACTAGTGGATCCACAAAAATTAAGATTCGACTTTACGCATTATCAAGGCATGACTGCTGATGAAATTCAAGCTGTTGAAGAGCGTGTTAATGAAGTAATCCTTGATGGTTTCAATGTAAGGACTTCGGAAGAGTCTATTGATGAAGCGAAAGCAATGGGGGCAACTGCGCTGTTCGGCGAAAAATATGGTGACACTGTAAGGGTTGTGCAAATCGAAGGATACAGTATGGAGCTTTGTGGTGGTACACACCTTAAGAATTCCTTAGAAGCTGGTTTGTTCAAGATTGTATCTGAAGGTGGCGTCGCTGCTGGTGTTAGAAGAATTGAAGCGATTACAGGTCGTGAAGTGTATAGATATATGACAGAGCAAAATACTTTAGTGGACCACATGTCATCGATTATGAAAGCACCTAAAGCTGATCTGGAAACAAAGGTTCAACAGCTTATCGAGGATCAAAAAGCACTTTCTAAGGAAATTGAAGGGTTTAAAGCAAAAGAAGCTGGTAAACTTTCAGAAAACATTTTAGAAACAGCTGAAGAAATCAACGGATTCAATGTTGTTATTGCTAAAGTACCTGGATTAGAAATGGATGCTATCCGTTCATTAGGAGATAAGGTGATTGGCAATTTCGAAAAAGCTATCGCTGTATTTGCAACACCTTCAGACGATAGTGTCACATTTGTTGTGATGGCTTCTAAAGGGGCGATTGATGCAGGTGCACACGCGGGTAACTTGATCAAGGAAGTTGCTAAAGTTGCTAAAGGTGGCGGCGGTGGTCGTCCGAATATGGCACAAGCCGGCGGTAAAGATCCATCACAAACGGATGCTGCATTGGAAAAAGCAAAAGAAATTATCAACACATTATAAAACTTGTGTTTTTATGAAATGATTATTGGGTAAAAATGATAACATAACACAATATAAATTTGTAGCACGCTACAATAAGGAGGGGACTATATGAGCAGTAATTTAACGATGAAGTTCACTTTTGATCAACAGCAATCAGAAGAGAGAAAAGAAGTCATATCTTTCGTATTTGAAGCACTTAAAGAAAAAGGGTATCATCCAATTAATCAATTGACAGGCTACTTGTTGTCGGGTGATCCAACCTATATCACCACTCATAAAGACGCTAGAAAAATCATTAGAAAAGTAGAGCGTGATGAAATTATTGAAGAATTGTTAAAAAGCTATCTTGAAAGAGAGATTGATGCTTAATGATTTATAACGAACTTGGGCAAACCGGGTTAATTGTATCGAAATTATGCTTTGGAGGGCTGACGGTCGGCCCTCTTCAAGCTGATTTAACCCCTACAGAAGGTGGGAAAGTAATACGTGAAGCTTTTGACCGCGGCATCAATTTTATAGATACGGCAGAACTTTACGGCACATATCCCCACATTAGGGAAGCGTTAAACGGATTTGATCGTAGCAAGATAATAATTTCATCAAAATCTTACGCTTACTCTGTCGAAACTGCGGAGAAGGCGTTAAGAGAAGCTTTTTCTGAACTGAAAACGGATTATATTGATTTGTTTATGATGCATGAGCAGGAAAGTGAGCACACTTTACGTGGGCATTATGAAGCACTTGAGTATTACGAAAAGATGAAAGAAAAAGGATATATCAAGGCGATTGGTTTATCGACCCATCATATCGCTGCCGTTCGTGCTGCAAAAAAGTACGCACAGTTGCAGGTGGTTCATCCCATCGTCAATAAGTTGGGTATTGGTATACAAGATGGTTCAATTCATGAAATGATTGAAGCATTAGATGAGTTCAGGGCAGATGGCCGTGGTGTCTTTGCAATGAAACCACTTGGTGGTGGTCATCTGATTAAAAGTTATGATGAAGCTTTTGACTTTGTGAACCAGCTTAAAGTTGTAGATTCATTTGCCATTGGTATGCAGTCTGTTGATGAAGTAATTGCCAATGTCAGCAAGTTTGAAACTGGTGACATACCGGAGCCTCTGAAATCACAATTGTCTACGAAGACAAGAAAACTGATTGTTGCTGATTGGTGTGAAGGGTGTCAAAAATGTGTGGATCGTTGTGGCGCTGGGGCGCTTCATGTTCCCGAAGAGGGTCAGGCGGTTGTCGATCCTGAGAAATGTATCTTATGTGGCTACTGTAGCAAAAGTTGTCCATATTTTTGTATAAAAGTAATTTAGGAGTTTGGTGATATTTTGAAAAAATTAGGACTAGATGTAGGCACAAAAACGATCGGCGTCGCAATCAGTGACCCGACAAATTTAATCGCGCAAGCACATAACACAATTATGCGCAAGAATTCAAAAGAAGATATAAATGCAGTGATTCAATTAATCATTGATCATGATATAGATACTGTTGTGATTGGTTTACCTAAGAACATGAATAATACCATTGGCCCTATGGGTGAAAAGGTAATGTCATTTCGCAACCAGTTAAACAAGAAAATAATGTATTCAGACCGTTTAAAGGAAAAATCAGTTGAACTTGTTCTTTGGGACGAGCGTATGACGACAATGGCGGCTGAACGTGTTTTAATAGAAGCAAATGTAAGAAGAGAAAATAGAAAAAAGTATATTGATAATGTTGCTGCGCAGTATATATTACAAGGGTACTTGGATCTACAAAATAAGGAGAAATTAAATGGATAAGAAAATTACACTAATCGGGGAAAATGGAGAAAGCGTTGATTTTGAAATCATTGCAGATTTTGAAATAAATGACACAGAGTATGCAGTCTTATTACCATTAGATGGTAGTGACGAAGCAGTTATATTTAAAGTGATTGAGGATGGAGATGATCCAATTCTTGAACCTATCGAAGATGAAGATGAATTTCAGATGGCATCAGAAGTATTTTTTGAATTAATGGATGAAGAATAGGGCGAATCTTGAAATAATTGACTATTGATGTTACACTTTAAGTAATAAATCTAAGCGAGGTATGAATAATGGATAATACAATGACGATATTAAAAGAAGCTTTAAAAACAAAAGGGTATAAATTGACGCCTCAACGTAAGGCTATCTTAGATGTAATAATTGAAAATAAAGGGGAACATCTTACCTCAGAAGAAATTTATGACATTGTAAAAGCAACAAAGCCAGAAATTGGATTGGCTACTGTATATAGAACGTTAATTTTGTTTGAAGACTTGGACGTGGTTTACAGACACAATTTTGGAGACGGATGCGGTCGTTATGAATTGAATTTAAATGGTGAGGAACATCAACATCATCATTTAATTTGTAACAGTTGTGGTAAAGTAATTGAAGTTGAAATAGACTTACTAGACGATCTTGAGCGCAAGGTCGAAGCGGAATATGATTTTGATATTAAAGATCATAAGCTTAAATTTTTTGGAATTTGTAGTAATTGTAAAAAAGCCTAGTAATGAAAATTACGGGCTTTATTTTGTAAAAGCCTAAGGAGGCTCTACTAGTGGTAAGACCCCGCTGGATAACCCACTAGTATGAAGAATGGAGAATATATAAAATGAATAGAAAAGATCACAAGCTGAAAGTCATCCCACTTGGTGGGCTTGATCAAATCGGCAAGAATTTTACCGTTTTTGAATACGGCAATGACATTATTGTAGTAGATGCAGGTTTAGCGTTTCCAGATGACGAAATGCTAGGAGTAGACGTAGTAATTCCGGATTTTACTTATCTTAAGAAGAATTTTGAAAAAGTACGTGGTATTTTTGTTACACATGGTCACGAGGACCATATCGGCGCAATTCCTTATCTTTTAAAGGAAATTAATGTACCTGTGTATGGAACACGATTTACACTGGGGTTAATAGACGTCAAATTAAAAGAGCATAAATTAAATAAAGTAAAAACACATGTGAAAAAAGCAGGAGATGTTGTGAAAATCGGTGGATTCTCAATGGAACTGATTAGAGTAAATCACAGTATTCCTGATGCAGTTGGGTATGCAATCAAAACACCTGCTGCTACAGTTGTTCACACAGGTGACTTCAAAATCGATTACACACCAATCGATGGCGATAGAATTGATTTAGCAAGATTTGCTGAACTAGGTAAAGAAGGTGTAGATTTATTATTATCTGACAGTACAAATGTTCAACGTCCTGGACATACAATGTCTGAAAGTACTGTAGGCGAAACATTTGACGAAATCTTTAGACATGCTGATTCGAGAATTATCATTGCATCTTTTGCTTCAAATGTGGATAGAGTACAACAAATCATCAATGCGGCTCATATGAATGGTAGAAAAGTTGCCTTCTCTGGTCGTAGTATGGTCAACGTTTCACAAGTAGCAACTGAACTAGGCAATTTAAAAATACCTGAAGGTTTGGTTATAGATACGAGGGATGTTGATAGATACCCTGAAAATGAAATTTGTATGGTAATGACAGGGAGTCAAGGGGAGTCTATGTCTGCTCTTTCAAGAATGTCAAAATCTGAGCATAGACAATTACAGCTTCATGAAGGTGATTTAGTTATATTATCGTCTTCGCCAATCCCTGGTAACGAAAAAAGTGTTACAAAAGTTATTAATAACTTGATGATGCGTGGCGCTAATGTTATTTATCAATCACTGGCAGATGTCCATGTATCTGGTCATGCGTGTCAAGAAGAATTAAAATTAATGTTAAGTTTAGTACAACCTAAGAACTTTATGCCAGTACATGGTGAGTATTCATTCTTAAAAACTCATGGTGAATTAGCGGCTTCGCTTGGACTAGATGACAAGCATATTTTCATTTTAGAAAATGGTAATACTTTAGAAATATCTAAAAAAGGTGCTAGAGTTGGAAAATCAGTGCCAAGCGGTCATGTACTTATTGACGGTTTAGGTGTTGGAGACGTTGGAAACATTGTCCTTAGAGACAGAAAACGTCTTTCGGAAGATGGGCTTATTATTGTTGTAATGACACTTGATAAACAAACAGGTAAATTGTTATCGGGTCCAGATATCGTGTCACGTGGATTTGTTTATGTGAGAGAATCAGAAGAACTGATGAGTGGTGCTCGAGCTGTTGTAGATAAGTCTCTTAAGAAGTTAATGGATAAAGAAGTTAGAGAATGGTCTACTATTAAAAATGAAGTTAAAGATGGTTTAAAAGATTATCTATATCAAAATACAAAAAGAAATCCAATGATCTTACCGATCATTACTGAAGCATAGGAGGCATTATGAACGTATATGATTCAGCTCATGCACTGGCGCGAGCAATTAAGGATTCAGAAGAATACAAATCGTATAAGGCAATAAGCGAAGAAGTAAAATCGAATGAGCATTTATCATCGATGTTACAAGATTTCCAAACAAAGCAAATTATGCTTCAAAAATCGCAGATTATGGGTGAAACCCTTGATCAAGATCAAGTAGACAAAGCCCAAGAATTATATGATATCATGATGAAGGATCCAAAGATGGCTGAGTATTTCGCAGCTGAAATGAAAATCAGTCAAATTCTTGGTGACGTATCAAAAATTATTGGCGATGCAATGGAATTGAACTAAAATCAATTGAAAATGGTAAAAACAAAGCTCAGTTAAGCTGAGCTTTCACCATGTGTAGCATTATGTGAATGAAAGTGAGCAGGTAATGAAAAAAATTAATCTAATTGTATGTATTTGTATTTTAGCAATAGCATTAAATGGCTGCGGACTAAAGGATTCATTGGTTGAGCCTGTTGATCCCAACGATTCGACTGAAGTAATGTTTACTGTGCCTAGTGGTGCGAGTACAACGAAGATAGCAACGTTGTTAAAGGAAGAAAATTTGATCAAAAGTGAGCAAGGCTTTAAATTCTTATCTAAGGATCTAGGTAGTGATGGTAAAATGCAAGCTGGAGACTATATGATTAGCCCATCAATGGGTGGTCAGGAAATTATAGAAAAGTTGGTTGCTGGTGATATCTACATCGAGACGACAACTTTTACAATTCCAGAAGGATTTGAAGTGCGTCATATTGTAGATGCACTGGAAGCAGAAGGTCTTGTTGATCGAGATGTTTTTTACTTGTCACTGGCTGAAGATACATTTACCAACGATTTTTTGAATGACGTGGAGAGAAACTATAATTTAGAAGGTTATCTATTTCCTGACACATACGAAATTGAAGTTGGCGCAAGCGAACACGAGATTATTCAGTTGATGCTCAATAGATTTGATCGATTTCTGACAGATGATGTGCAAGCGATTCTCAACGAAAAAGGATTGTCCTTAAATGAGTTCGTGACCATGGCTTCCATCGTTGAAAGAGAAGCACAAATTGAAGAAGAACGAGGCAAAGTTGCTAGCGTCTTCTATAATAGAATAGACAGAAACATGATGTTCCAGTCATGTGCAACAGTACAGTACGTATTAGGTGAGCGTAAAGATGTTTTGTCGTATGACGACATCGCTATAGAAAGTCCATACAATACTTACAAATATCCTGGTCTAACACCGTCTCCAATAGCAAATCCTGGTGAAGCGTCGTTAATGGCAACGTTACATCCGGATGAAACTGAGTACTTATATTTTAGACGATCTGTAAAAGACGATGGCTCACAGGTGTTCTCAAGGACACTTAGAGAACATGAAGCAGCAAAAAACAAATAGAAAAGAGGAATGGTCATGTCAGAAATTACGAATGGCATTATACCAGATTATATTGTAGATTATATAAGAGAGCGAGTACCGACGCCTAGAGAAGGCTTACAAATACTTGAAGCATATGCAGAAGAAAACGGTGTACCAATTATTCATCCTGAAGTCGCTCAGTTTCTAAAAATATACATTAAGACAACTGGGGTTAAAAGAATTTTGGAAGTTGGAACGGCTATTGGCTATTCAGCACTTGTGTTTGCAGATGCTATTGAAGGCGAAGGTCATATTGACTCTATCGAAATCAGAGAGGCATCAGCTGAAAAAGCAGTGAAGAATATTGAGTTATACAATCAATCAGATGTGACGATTGATGTTCATGTCGGAGATGCCCTTGATGTGTTGCCAACATTAACAGGTCCATATGACTTGATTTTCCTTGATGCGGGAAAATCTCACTATGATAAGTACTTTGAATATGCAGATAAGTTTATTTCAAAACACGATATCATCATTTCTGACAACGTGCTATATAAAGGCATGACAGCAACGAATGATTTGGTTATCAAAAGAAAGAAAACTATCGTTAAGAATATGAGAAATTATTTAGATGATCTTACTGGACGAGAAGGGTATGAATCTGTTATTATTCCTATTGGCGATGGTGTCGCTATTAGTACGAAATTAGGAGAATAAATATGGAAAAAATAGAATTATTAGCACCAGCAGGTGATTTGCAGAAATTGAAATATGCATTGACTTATGGTGCAGATGCAGTTTATATCGGAGGTCAAATTTTCGGATTAAGAGCGAGTGCAAAGAACTTTTCATTTGAAGATATGGCTGAAGGAATTGAGTTTGCCCATGCAATGGGTAAAAAAGTACATTTGGTCCTTAACATTATTCCTCATAACGAGGATATGGCTGAGCTTTCAACATACCTTGACAGAGTTGGCGAGTTGGATTTTGATGCGCTGATTATATCGGATCCAGGGACTTTATTGATTGTTAAAGAGAAATTTGGCGATAAATTTGAAATTCATTTAAGTACACAAACGAACAACACAAACTATTTAAGTGCTAGGTTCTGGCATGAGCAAGGCGTTAAACGCGTTATTCTTGCTAGAGAATTATCGTTTGAGGAAATCGATGAAATGGTGCAAAATTCACCTGATTCATTGGATTTTGAAGCCTTTATCCATGGCGCTATGTGTATTTCTTACTCCGGTAGATGTCTCTTAAGTAACTATATGAACAACAGAGATGCCAACAGAGGGGAATGTAGTCATCCTTGTCGTTGGAAGTACTACTTGGTAGAAGAAAAAAGACCGAATGAGTACTACCCAGTTGTTGAATCGGACCAAGGGACATTCTTCTTTAATTCAAAGGATCTTTGTACGATTGAACATATCCCACAGTTAGTTGAGTCTGGACTTGCCAGCTTAAAAATTGAAGGACGTATGAAGAGTCTTTACTACGTTGCCAACACTGTACGTGCTTATAGAGAAGCGATTGACCAGTATTATGCAGATAGAGAGAATTATGTTTACAAACCAGAATGGCTTGAAGAAATTGAAAAAGCTAGTCATAGGGAGTTTACGACAGGGTTTTATCATCAAAAACCTGGTCCAGACGAACAACTTTATGGCACAAGTGCTTATTTAAGACATTACGATTTTCTTGGAGTTGTGTTAGAATATGATGAAGAGACAAAAATGGCGACGATTGAACAAAGAAACCGTGTCATTTTGGGCGATGAAATTGAAATCATCGGACCTGATTATTATGCAGCGGAACAAAAGGTAGACATTATGTTGAACGACAAAGACGAACCTATTGAATCTGCACCACATGCACAACAGATCATCAAGATGAAAATGGATCAACCAGTTGAAAAATACTTTATTTTACGAAAAAGGAGAGAGAAATAGTGAGCAAGCCTATTCTTATCGGAATTTGCGGCGGAACCGGTTCTGGGAAATCAACTGTTGCAAGAGAAATTTATGAATCATTAAATGAAACAGAAATCACAATTATTCAACAAGACGCGTATTATAAAGATCAAACACATATGCAAATAGAGGAAAGATGTAAGACAAATTACGATCACCCTTTTGCATTTGATACAGATCTATTGATAGAACATATTCAAAAATTATTTGCAGGTGAGACGATTCAACGTCCTATTTACGATTTCTCAATCCATAATAGAAGTGACGAAACAATCACAATCACACCGAGAAACATCATCATCCTAGAAGGGATCATGATTCTTGAAGACAAACGTCTAAGAGACCTGATGGACATTAAGCTCTTCGTTGATACGGATGCTGACTTAAGAATCATCAGACGTATCGTTAGAGACATCAACGAAAGAGGCCGTACACTGGATTCTGTAATCGACCAGTACACAAATACAGTGAAGCCCGCTCATGAACAATTCATCGAACCATACAAGAAATATGCAGACATTATTATTCCGGAAGGTGGATTCAATAAAGTGGCAATTGATATTATGGTGGCGAAGATACAATCTATCGTAAAATAGTTTAAAAGGATTATCCGATTGGGTAATCCTTTAATTTTGTCAAAATTACGATTTGTCTCTTAGTCGCATATAATATGACAACGAACTTTCGGCGCTCCGATGCCGCGAGCATGAGTCGCTTTCTCAAGTTGTTCTCACATTATATGCTAAGACACAAAATACTTTGAAAAATAAATGGATGACTATAAATCTCTAAAATCCATTTTCTCATCAAATGATAAAACAATACATAAAAAAAGAAAACCCAAATCGGGTTTTCTAAAACTTTTACTTATTGGTTAAAGTTCGTATTGCATTAAGAAGTTGAAGATCATCTCCACACCTCTAGCCCAATTCTTGTCCTCTGCGTATCTGGTGTTGATCCATTTAAATGGATTATCACCGGCAGGTCGCTTACGGAGGATTGTAATGACAGTTCCGGCTGCAATAGCTGTTGAATCTTCAATATCTGTGTTGTATTTACGCCAACTGGTATAAACGTTAAACGGATTGTTGGCTATTTTTAAATGATTTGGATTTTCTTTATTGACGTATCCTTGCTCCTGCCCTGTGATGGCGAACATCAGAAGGGGATGGATATCGTATTCCTTGGACACAGTGATAATGCCCTCAAAGTAAGGTAATTCTGCCAATATTGAATTTCGGCTACGAAGGTAAGCTTGAAGACCACCTTTATCTATAGAATGGTAATTCAGATACTCAGGCACACCAGGTGCATCTAGAGCTGTATGAAATTGAATACTTTCATTGAAATAACTTTCTTCAGTGGTACTAATATCAAATAGTGATTGTGCGCTCATGAAGGATATGCTCTGATATTCCCGTTCTAGTGGTTCTATCGTAGGCTCTTCAATAGTTGGTTCATTTAATGCAATGAATGCTGCGAATACAAGGACTGCTCCGATGGCACCCAAAATAAAACGCTTCTTTAGAATAAAAGCATCCTTTCTAGGTATTTCTATGTCAGTTCCTTCATCTGGTGTCGCTAATACTTGCTCTACAGGTTCTTCTGGTTTATATAGTTCTTGAAGTGTTTTAATATAATCTGTTAATTGTATCAGTGAAATCTCTGAACCGCTTAAATGGATATCGTACCAAGCTTTAACATCTTCAATGGTTTCTTCAAGAGACAGGTTAAGCTCAGCAATGGTCTGAATGATATCAGAATACGTAATGATGATACTATTATTTTTAACGGAACGATGTAATACTAACGTACGAATCTTGCGCAAATGTTCTTCATCTATCCCAGACAATTCGTCATTTATAATCGTATGAATTTTTTTAATGAGATGTCTTGACCGCTCCTCGTTAGTCATTAATGGATTCTCGATGAATATACTTTCACGCAACTTCTGAACCTTGCTGTTATCAATTACAACATAGGATTCCAAAATTTCTAAAAAGCCCACTAAATTACCCCCAAACATGTTACAATACCATTATACATTATTTAGAGAGGCTCGGCAAAGCATTAACATGCTGATATAAAGGGTTATAGAGAGGTGTTAAGATGATTAAAGGAACGACTAAAATGATGTGCTTGCTTGGCAATCCAGTAAACCATAGTTTATCGCCAGCACTTCACAATGAATTGTGTCGTTTAAACGATTTTGATGGTTTTTACGCTGCGTTTGCACCAGCAAAAGAATCTTTGGAACAAGCAATCAAAGGGATACAGTCTCTAGGAGGGATAGGATTCAATGTAACCTATCCATATAA
>Ga0070724_10001700_pt1 | contig 12801 bp, 10 predicted proteins | sample tdDd001_FD_67278 | JGI IMG/M metagenome (GOLD analysis project Ga0070724, IMG submission 67278) | Marine sediment microbial communities from the Atlantic coast under amendment with organic carbon and nitrate - tdDd00.1 | ecosystem: Environmental > Aquatic > Marine > Coastal > Sediment | place...
GAGATCATGGAGAGGCAGATCCCGGCAAGCGTGCCTATGGCAAACAGATGCAACAGGTGACGATAGGCATTGAGGTCGTTTACATTCCAAGCCAACGCGAGCAGCGTTATCGGCAAGAAGATATAGGCCGAGTGAAGAGACCATAACATGGGCTCTTTAAGCGTCTTGTGGGGAAACCATCGTAACCAACGCACGAGATGAAGAACTCCTGCGGCAATTAATAATGCTTGTTCGAGGGTAGAAGGCATCGCTTTAGTTATCGCCTGAACCACTAACAGCGCCATCAAGACAATGAGAGAACGTTCAATGACAGCGATTGGCGTGGGCTTGGTTTGCTTTATCTTGATCGCGGTAAAGAAGGGGATCACTCGTCCACCGACGACGGTAATTAGCAAACCTAACCACCACAACATCGCCTGCCAGATATGATTACTGAGGGTGAAATTACGTTCGCTAAGCGCATAATAGCTGAGAAGGTTAATGCATAACGCTAACCCCAGCATGATAGGAAAGCCAATATTGTGCCACTGCTTAACTTTATAGATGCAGCGCCAAAGTTTAATCGCTGTTAACCCGAGGAAGAGGGAATCAAACAAGGCCGGTAACCATAACGGGATCTCAAAAGGGCTGAGCAGTAACAGCCGGGCAGACAACCAGCAACCAAAGGTGACAGCCAGGGGCCAGCCCTTCATGCCGGGTTGATTGGTCCAGGTCTGCACCGAGGTCAACAGGAAGCCACACACGATGGCAAGCGCGAAGCCGAACAGCATCTCATGGGGATGCCACCATAACGGCACGACCTTCACCCAGAACTCACTCTGAAACAGGCTGTATTGCGGCAGAAACCAGGTCACCAGCCATAAGGGAATATAGAGCATAGCGATAGAGGCACCACCGAGAAAGAAGGGACGAAAACCTAAGCGCCATATTGCCGGCGTCTTCTCTGTCGCTGCGGGATCATCGATATTTATCATGCTGGCAGGCTCCTGCTCTCAATCATATGCAAAAATAACAAACAAAGGACAATGTTACGAACAAAAGAGGCATTCTAAATGTCGCTTTATAATTCTGCCATAGTTTATCGGTACGTACCTCCCATAACAATTGCTAAGTTCAGGGAATATAAATTCTGTGAACTGAACATTGAAAATACCCTATCCGGCTGATTTTAAATACCTCTTTATAGGCAATAGTCTATTAAAAATGGTCACACCATGAGAACCTATTCTGGCTACAAATCCCTTCCATCGCTCTGACCGCAAAGGATTGTGGAAATGTGCAACAGATGTCGGGAACATCTGGCACCCTGCGATCAGGGATAAGTACATCCATATACAAAAAAGGCGCCACACAGGCGCCATATTTAGCACTTAATGTCACAGCCTCTCATCGAACTGGCCTCTACATGATTAATCTTTTACACCGTCAATCTGTTGCCAGATCCATTGATGAGTGCGTGATCTACTCTTCAAAATTCACTTTTATCTTTTTGACATCCTGCTGCATTTCAACAGGCTTAGGCACATGGATGGATAACACGCCTTTCGTGTATTTGGCAGTGACCTTATCGACATCAACATTAAACCCCAGAGGGATCTGTCGGTGGAATGTGCCAAATGAGCGCTCTCTCAGGTGATAGCCTTTCTCATCGCTCTCCTGCTCATATTTTTTCTCACCACGAATACTCAAATAGGTGCCCTGGATATCGACTTCAATGTCTTTCTCATTCATATCAGGCAACTCGGCTTTGATCTCAAAGTATTCGCCGTACTCCTTCACATCGATGGCAGGAATGACATGATGCCTGTCCAGCCTTGAATTAGGCCAACTCGATAACCACTCCCTGGAAAAGTCATTGAAGATATTATCCAGAGCCGACCTGGGATCGTCCCGGTGAAAAATAGATGGGAAAAATGATTTCATAACAACCTCCTTCTGTTAATTAAACTATGAGTTCAACCGCGTCCTGAGTTAAACAATTTAAACTCACTACAAGAATCCGATCGCCTTCGCTCTCGGATCCCTCTACTAGAGTTTAGTTCAAAGAAGGAAGGCTGTTGGAATTGTCAGCCTTAATGATGCAAATATACCCTGCAAAAAAAGCGTATTTACTGGTCAAGCAGAGCGGAGATTAAGCTCCCCCATCTAAGGAAAAGGAGACACTCTCAATTTCGAAAATTATCGTCTCTTCCTTTCATAGGCCTGACTGATGACATCAACTTCGGCATAGATAGACTCAATGGTTTTAGCTAACTGATAGATAAGCCAGCTGTAACCAGTCAGTGCAAATTCCTGCTGCTCATCTCTGTCCAGTGATGCCAATAACTCTTGATGGAGATTTATCGCCATTCTTTCAGGCAATACCGGAAAATCTGTACGCTGCCCGATGAGAAACTCACCGAGATCCGATAAACTGCTCTGCAGTATCAAGGCGATTTGGTTAACCTTTGCATAGGAGGCACTATCTTCATCGGCCCAGCGTGTTTGAAGCAGCAACTCCATCAGAGTGATCACCCTAATCTGCTTATTCACCAGTTGAGTTAATACTGACTTGTATTGTTTAAGCGTCTTACTCTCCCACTCCAGAGAGAAGAAGAGCTTCTTTTGGGTCAGCACGGCCTTCATCGCAGACTCGAGTTCCGGCCTGGCATCGAATGGCTCTCTCATTGAGGCCGTAAAGTGCTTATCCAGTATGGCCGCTAATATGTTGGTCGATTGAGCCAACTGGCTGCGCCAATCCTGCTTAGCCTTTATCGGAAATACAAACAGAGAAACCAGCACAGCAATAAAACAACCCAGCAGAATGTTCGACGTACGCCATAACGCCTCAGAGGTATCGTGATTAGCATCGCCAATCACGATAATCATAGTAAATCCCGCCACCAGATAGGCATAGCTGTATCGCCCGGCAGAGATAAAGCATGTCACGCTGACCCCAAGGATCAACAAGCCCATGAGTAACCAGTAATGATTAAAACTGACCACCAGCATGACGCCATAGGCTGAGCCAATGCATGTTCCCACCGCCCTTTGCATAGACTTTTCGACCGCACCGCCAACCTGAGGCAAGCTCATCATAATGATCACTATGGTCACCATGCTCCAGACGAAATGAGGTTGGGCCCAAAAAGCATTGATAATAACGGCAATAAGAAGGGCTAACCCCAATTTCAAGGCATGAATGGCCCGAAAATGACGATAGATATAGTTAGCAAAAGGCGTAGCAGGGGAAAATACTGACATTAGTGGAACAACCAAGAAAACTGACTTCAACATCTAATTATTGCAGATATTTTAACCAGCATGGAGTCCCAACCATGAAATAGTGTAAAATTGAGATCTCAAGACCAGAGCGCTCCTGTCAACCGGTATCTATGTCACCTTAATTGATGAGCAACATCTATTGAGCCCGCTCCTTAAACAGGTTTAACAAACTCAACTCCACCCCGAATGCAATCAGGCATTAATCCTGGGACTCAAACTCCGCCAGCCAGGTTTTAAGCAGTCCGTTGAGCAGAGTTTTTTCGGCATCACCAAGCGATAGCATTAGTCCTTGCTGAATATTCACATGCTCGACTATCAACTCATCGATAAGCGCCAACCCTTGGCCGGTTAATGCCACCGACACGCTACGCCTATCCTGCAGACTGTGCACTCTGACAATCAAGTCTTTACTCTCGAGGCGATCCAGACGGTTTGTCATGGCGCCGGATGTCAGCATCATAGTGGCGATTAACTCTGATGGGGTTAAACAGTGATCACCTCCCGCCCGCCTCAGCGTCGCTAACACATCGAACTCACCCATCGTCAAACCGTAACGCTTATGGAATGCGGCAACTTGCGTCTCAAGATGCTTACTTAGGCGCATCACCCTGCCAATCAAGGCCATCGGCACAGTCTCCAATTCAGGTTTCTCTCGGCCCCACTGAGCAACGACTCTATCGATTCCGTCTATCCCGCCTGTTCCAACCATTTACTCAACACCTTCAGTTTTCAATCACAGTTTTAGTTTTTTACATCACAAATATAACTTAACACAAAGTATCTCTACGTAAAGGTACTTTACAAAATCAAAGCTTGGGCGCACACTAATTAAATATCTTCACGTAAAGATACTTATTCCAGTCCCCGCTAATGAGACGCTCAACATGAATATACTGCTCGCCATGATCCCCGCATTTTTCTGGGGAACCACCTATGCGGTGACTCAATATACCCTTCCCGACTGGCCGCCACTGCTGCTCGGCGCCTTAAGAGCCCTGCCCGCAGGACTACTGCTTCTGGCCATCAAGCCGACTATGCCTCAGCGATCTGAGTGGGGAGTACTCTTCAGGCTTGGTTTAATCAACATCGCGGCGTTTTTCAGCTTAATCTTTGTGATGGCGTTAACTCTGCCATCCGCCATCTCCGGTGTCGGCATGATCTCAGTGCCCGTCTTCGCCATGCTCTATCACTGGGTTATTAATAAGCGCCGCCCTAATGCGATACAAGCTTTCTTCGGCTTAGTGTTGGTTGCTCTGGCCTGGCTGCTATTCGATCCGGGTTCTATCAGTTTAAGCCCCGTTGGATTAATGGCTTTACTTGCCGCCATTTTATGTATTGTCATCGGCAGTTCAATTACCAAGTCTCTGGCCGATCGGATCCATTGGTGGAGTATTTTGACCTGGCAACTGATCATAGGCGGGGCCCTGCTGGCGATTGCGGCCTCGGTTCATGCCCTATTCTCACCGGATGCATATCTGGAGGCTGTACAAGGTTTTAGTTCTGCCAATGGCGCAGGTCTATTGTGGATAACCCTACTTAATACGGTATTGGGTTACATCATGTATGTTTGGCTGCTGCAGAGAATGACGGTTGTCGATTTTACCTTCGGTGGCATCGCCAACCCGATCGCAGGCATAGTCTCAGGTATGGTGTTACTCAATGAATCCTTCAGCCTTCATCAGTATCTGCTTATGGCCGGTATGATCTTGACCTCACTATTACCCCAGATAATTCAACTAATCAGAAATAGAAAGCCTGAAATCGTCGCAGTTAAGACGCCCTGAGATTAAAGTAGGATAACTCACCAGCCTCCGTATCTATGGGGGCTGGCAAATTTAAACTCTGCCTGATTTGAAATGACTCACTAGCTATAGAGACACAAAAATTCAGCACTACTCCCAAGCTTCATCACTTTACTCCCCCCCCCTCAAATGTTGATATTTCTGAAACTCTGAGTTCCAATGTTACTAACTGTCAACATTAGTTAAATACGCTATAATCCGCCTTTGTTTTTAAAAAGTTGTAAATATGCTTTGTTTTTTATAAAAATGAAGCAGCCCCGTGACAGACAAACACCGAACATACGCACAGTTACTCAGATGTTGGATACAATAATGACGATTTACCGCAGCTGCATCATGCTAGTTATCATGGCCATCACCAGCCTAACGGTGCAAGCCGAGGACTCCCTCGTTGAGAGTCGGTTGAAAGATGAACTTTTAACTGCCGAGCTCCCCTTCGTTCTCACGCCCCATAAGGTGAACTATATTCTGTTTGCCACCTATAACAACAATCCGAATATCGAGCCCTTTCTGGAAGAAGCCGAACAACAGGGCTTTGACCCGGTGATCGACAACGTCGAGGCTAAGTTTCAAATAAGCTTTAAGTTTCCCTTGATGTACAACGTATTCGGAGACAATGGCCATCTGTTTGTGGCCTATACCAACCAATCTTACTGGCAGGTCTATAACAAAGACATCTCCTCACCCTTTCGTGAAACTAACCACGAACCCGAGATCTTCATGCTGTTCAATAACGATTGGGAGATCGCCGGCATGACCAACTCCTTCTGGGGCGTCGGTGCCGTGCATCAGTCTAATGGTCAACCTCAAGGCCGCTCCCGCAGCTGGAACCGCATCTACGGCACTATGGTTTTTGATGGTGGCCCCTTCGCTCTGCATGGAAAGCTATGGTGGCGTATTCCAGAGGATGAGAAGGAGTATCCAGAGGATCCCCGTGGTGATGATAATCCGGATATTGAAGACTATATGGGTAACTTCGAACTCTCAGGCGTCTATGGTCTGAATGACCACAGGTTTACCATGATGCTGCGTAATAACCTGTCATCGCCGAACTATGGCGCGATAGAGCTGACATGGAGCTATCCGATAATAGGTAACTTGAGAGTCTATACCCAATATTTCAATGGTTATGGTGAAAGCCTTATCGATTACAACGCCCACACCCAGCGTATCGGCATAGGTGTCTCGATTAACGATATTCTCTAACCAGACACAAAGACCTCAGACAGATAGGCCGAGACACCTGTATCTTACAGTGTCTCGGTTATTCAACTTTATTTAATACCATCAACCGAACAGATATTGATGGAGATGGGTATCACTGAGCCACGGTGACCTTTTCAATCACTATCGGATCTCGTGGCACATCGTCGTGACCGGCGACACTGGTGGTTTTGACCTTCTCTATCTTCTTGATGACATCCATACCTGCGGTGACCTTGCCAAACACGGCATAGCCCCAGCCCGCATTGGTGGTGGCGGTATGGTCAAGGAAACTGTTGTTGGCTAAGTTTATAAAAAATTGCCCGGTGGCGGAGTGCGGTGCATCGGTGCGCGCCATGGCGATAGAACCGACGACATTCTTCAAGCCTCTGTTGGCTTCGTTGACGATACCGGCACGAGTCGGCTTCTCATCCATATCCGCCGTCAGACCGCCGCCTTGCACCATAAAGCCTTTGATCACGCGATGAAATATCGTACCTTCATAGAAACCGTCCTCACAGTATCTCAGGAAATTTTTCGCACTAACCGGGGCATGCTCAATATCGAGCTCTATGGTGATATCACCAAAGTTGGTTGTAAAAATAATCATATAAATTGCCGCTTTAGTTAATCATCGGGCCCATGTTCTGAACCCATTTGAGGTATAAAATAAGATCAAACTTTAACGGCTTTCAACCTTTATCACCACCTCAATGTTGGGCCTCCTTACCTGCACCATCCAGAAGGGATATACCGAATGTAGCGTTACTCAAATGTAATGACACTGAAACGTAAAAACCGACAGATTGATACCAGTTCGTGATTAAGGTAACGTTAATACGATAAACCTTGAGGTTCATCAATATTTTATAGGGGGCTGATGTGGTAATTTTTGCTCTCTTTCTAAGCATAGAGAAGATTTAATGAAATCGATTCGCCCCTTAGGAGGCAGAATAGCCTCACCGTTCACTACGTTCCTGCTACTTTTAGGCATTCTGTTTTCCCCATCGATATTTGCCAGCACATCTGGAAGCCCTGGGCAGGTATTGGACTTAACCGCCACCACAGCAGGTTATCTCGCGGTCTTTATTTTCGCCTTCTCTTACCTGTTAGTCATGGGAGAGGAGGTGATTCATCTGCGAAAATCTAAGCCAGTACTGGTCGCGGCGGGGCTTATCTGGGGCATAATCGGTTATATCTACGTACAACATGGTATGTCAGAGCTATCAGAGGCCGCCTTTAAACATAACCTGCTGGAGTATGCCGAGTTATTACTCTTCTTGCTGGTTGCCATGACCTATATCAATGCCATGGAGGAGCGCCGACTGTTTGATGCACTGCGAGTCTGGATGATCGGACGTGGCTTTAGCCTTAGAACGGTGTTTTGGCTAACGGGTTTTATGTCATTTTTTATCTCTCCCATCGCCGATAACCTGACCACGGCCCTGCTTATGTGCGCCGTAGTGATGAAGGTCGGGGGGATCAATCACAAGTTTATCTCCTTAGCCTGTATAAATATTGTCATTGCCGCTAACGCAGGCGGTGCGTTTAGCCCCTTCGGTGATATCACCACCTTGATGGTATGGCAAAAAGGCGTCGTTCAATTTTCGCAGTTTATTGACCTGTTTATCCCGTCACTGGTGAACTACATCGTTCCCGCGACCATAATGAGCCTGTTCATTGTTAATCGCACCCAAAAGGCTCAAGAAGATGAGGTGATCATGAAACGCGGCGCTAAACGGATCGTCGCTCTGTTTTTACTCACTATAGCAACCGCAGTCTGCACTCATACCTTCCTGGGGCTGCCTCCGGTACTTGGCATGATGACAGGGCTCGGCTTCCTGCAGTTTTTCGGTTTTTTCCTGCGCATGACATTCGATAAGTCGGTGGCAAAAAAACGAAAACAGGCTGAAATAGCTCAAGACGATAAACGCCTTTCCTACTTGGGGCACGTGGTACCTTTCGATGTTTTTTCACGCATATCCAGAGCGGAATGGGACACCCTGCTATTTTTCTACGGCGTGGTATTGTGCGTCGGAGGGCTAGGCTTCATGGGCTACCTGAGTCTGGTATCCGAAGCCATGTACACACATTGGGATACCACCTACGCGAATATCGCCATCGGCGTCCTATCGGCCATAGTCGACAACATTCCGGTGATGTTTGCCGTATTGACTATGAACCCGGATATGGAATTAGGCCAGTGGCTGCTGGTCACCTTAACCGCCGGGGTTGGCGGTAGTCTGCTCTCGATTGGCAGCGCGGCCGGTGTGGCCTTGATGGGGCAAGCCAGAGGCATCTATACCTTCGCGGGTCACCTTAAGTGGACCCCGGTCATCGCACTGGGTTACGCAGCGAGTATTATGGTGCACCTCTGGCTCAATGCATCCCTGTTTTAATCTGGTTTTAACAAGAGACCCCGCAAACTTCAGGATTGCGGGATTCACAGAGATAGCGAATAACGGCTAATTGAGTCGTTATACGCCCCGCAAAATATGCATTTGAAAATATCAACTTTTCTCATTATGATAAATTTAAATTATCATAATGAGCTAACCCTTTATGCTGAATCCACTCTGGCTGAATACCTATAAAACCTTAATAGACCTTGGCCACTTCACCCGAACGGCAGAGAAACTCCACATGACACAGCCCGGTGTCAGCCAACAGATACAGAAGCTGGAAAACGCCTGTGGTCACTCGCTAATCAAGCGAGAGAAGAAGAGTTTTGAGCTCACCGAACAGGGAAGGCAGGTGTATGAATATGCACTTAAGCTCGCCGAAGATGAAGCGAACCTGATAGAGACACTTGGCTTCGACAACCCCTATGCGGGACAATGTAAACTATCTTGTTCGGGATCGCTGGCATTGCAGCTGTATCCGGCACTTCTTTCACTGCAGCAACAACATCCCGAATTGAGCGTTCAGCTGGAAGCCGCGCCCAATCAGAAAATTTTACATGATCTTCAATCCGGAAAAATCGACTTAGGCATAGTGACCCACACCCCAGCTAACACTCTCTATAAAAGCACAGTCATAGGTGAGGAGACCCTATGTTTAGTGCTGCCAAAAAATTATGAAAATAGAGAGTTAGGCCCGGAGCGACTCATCGAGTGTGGACTCATAGATCATCCGGATGCGAAACATTACCTGTCACTTTATTTCGAGCATTGCGGAGATAAGGCCTTAATCGAGATCAATTCAGATGACCTGCCTAAGTCCGGTTATATCAATCAGGTTAATCAGATACTGCTGCCCGTTGCGAAAGGACTTGGCTTTACCGTGCTGCCCGAAAGCGCGGTCAAAAACTTCCCTCAAAGAGATAAGCTCTATATTGCAAAAACGGCCAAACAGGTGAAAGAAACCCTATATCTGGTGCAGAAACGTAACCGAAGCTTACCCAGTCGCTATCAAACTGTCTGCCAATCACTGCGCGATATTATTTAGCTATGCGAGTTCATTTTTAACTCGCATAGCGACTATTGATTATCCGCCAGGGCTCGTAATTGATTAAGCGCGTCTACCGAAAAACCCTCATCATAGAAATACACGATCAAACCATTGCTATCGAGTAAGACGACTCGGGCATTGTTGGGATTATCATTCCCCGTAAAGGCTTGCACCCTTTCGCCATCTTGATACACAGTGATCACCCCTTTCCACAGTGATTTGGGAATACCTGCGCGCATTCCATTATTAATCGTGGTACTGAACATTCTAGGAAATAACCCTTGAATGGTTGGGATTTCATACACATCCAATTTAGTCTGGGTCATATCTAACCCTATTAACCATCTGTCGATATCAAACTGTGAATCTTGCTTATAGCCAATTAACAATAACGATACTTTGCCACTTAAGTCGGCAGGCAGATTGACCAACTCTTGCTCCAATGATTCCCCCACCACAGAGGGGAATACTTGACCTGAAATAGATTGATTAGGATAAGAGCTACTGCACCCAGTAATAAAACAGACCATCAAGCCCAATAACATGCCTCGCATAGACGCTTCCTTATAACTACATAACTTGTGACAACAAACTTAGATATTAAACTTCAATACGTTGAGCTAATGATTATGGTTCATTTTTTATAGAATATCTTCGGCACAAATATTCAATCAATCACAGTAAACAGCAAAGGGACTCTCTCATCACCGATACATTAGAGCCATAACTATTATGACAAGGTCATGGCCCTATTGTTTGCAGACATTTATACCTTATATAACTTAATTTCCTGCTCCAATGAATCGGCTAAATCTTTAAGCGCCCCAGCCTGCCTTGCCGCCACTTCGGCCTCCAGCGCCATCTGAGTAGATACCTCCTGAACGCCTTCCGTGTTACGGCTGATTTCAGCAGTCACATTAGATTGCTCCTCCGCTGCAGAGGCTATCTGGGTGGCCATATCACTAATTTCATTAATTTGGCTGGCAATACTCGCAATACTCAGGCCAGCATCATCGACATCCTTAACGCTGGTATTGGCTAAATCATGACTTTGAGACATCACCGTTACCGCCTCTTTAGTCGTCGACTGCAGCGTTTCAATCATCGCCTGGATCTCTTCAGTGGAAGTATGAGTACGCTGGGACAATACCCTTACCTCATCGGCAACGACGGCAAATCCTCGCCCCTGCTCACCGGCGCGAGCCGCTTCGATGGCCGCATTTAATGCGAGTAAGTTGGTCTGTTCTGCAATCGAGCGAATCGTAGCCAGAATTGAGCTTATCTTGTGTGAATGGCCGTGCAAATCTTGGATAATGTCTACCGCACTGTCGACTTCGCGTGCCAGATTTCCGATTGATGCTTGGCTTTGGCCGACTTGCTGCTGACCCGATCCCGTTAACCCTACCGCTTGTTCTGCGGTTTTGGCCGTATGCTCGGCATTACCGGCAATCTCCTGAGTGGCGCTGGCCATTTCCGTTACTGCGGTGGCTACCATGGCAATTTCATCTTGCTGCTGTTTAATATCTTCGCTGCGCTGCACAGCAGAGTTCGCCGTATCGGCTGCAGAGCCATTAAGTTCCAGGGTAATTTGGCGTAGATTTGAAACCATAGAATGCAGACGTGACACGAATCGATTGAAGTTTTCGGCCAATTTCCCAACTTCATCGTCTGAATTGACTTCAATACGCACAGTCAAATCCCCCTCTCCGTTGGCGATATCGGCTAACGCATCAGATACCGTATTTAATTCCCGTAGCTGACGAGTCACAAGCCATGCCGTAAACAGGGAGACAAAAATGAGAATCCCGGCGCCGATCAATACCATTTTTAGCATCATAGAATTGAGTGGTGCTTCAAGTGTGGCTTGATCCATCACCAAGGCAATGACCCAACTGGTATTGGGCACCGCAGTCACCGCAACCGCCATGTCATTGCCGTTTTGATTAGTAAAGAAAAAGCCTTCTCCAGCTAATACAGTAGAGAGACTGTTAGCATCAAACCCTGTACCGAGTTCAGATATAGGCTTTAACTGCATCTGTTCATTTGGGTGGGCGACAACAAGCTGATTACCTGTATCGAGCAAGATGGCATAACCATTACCCGGCACAGATATATTAAGTACATCTTTTACCAGCTGACCCAGAGCTAAATTCGAGGCTGTCACCCCAATAATTTCCCCGCCCCTCATCACGGGCTCAGCCAACGTCACAACCAAAGTTTGCATGGTATGGCTGACATAAGGCATGGTCGTTATAGCGCTTTGGGCCGCGAATGCTTCTTTATACCAACCACGGGTGCGAGGATCATATCCGGCCTTATTCAAGGACGGATCATGGCGCTGCATCACCCCTTCGCGCGAGCCATAATAACTTAAGCCAAATCCACCAGAAGCTAAGGCCTGCTTAAGGTGTGCCACCAGGTCCAGTTCAGGATCTTGCTCTATGGCATTCTTCATTGCCGTTACCGCATGCTGGCGGTCGGCGAACCAATCTCCGATTCCTTTACTATAGGCCTTAGCCGTATTACTACTCTCATTGCGAATGGCTGACCAGGCTTGAGTTTTCATGGTCTGATAAGAAAAACTCCCCAAAGAGACAATGGTTAACATGATCAGGGCCACGCTGGATAACACCAACTTCATTTTTAATGTAATACGCATAAATTTTGCTTCATTCCTTGGAAATTCACCAAATTCTAACCATTACAATGAAATGCATATTCTACAAATGTCACACAAACCACACAAAATGAGTTATGTAAGTTAAGAAAGCGTTACCTGTGAGTTGTCAGAGGAGAGTCAGTAATTTACTGACAGTACTTAGGGTCATAGATAAAAAACGCCGTAGATCAAAAAACTATCCACGGCGGCGGTTAACGTCATAGGGGGACTTTAAATAACCAATATAATCGTTCTAGACAACCAATATTCTAGTCGTCATTCTAGTCACCAAAGTCATCCAGCAAGATGTTTTCCTCTTCCACACCCAGGCTCTCGAGCATGCTGATGACAGAGGAGTTCATGATTGGAGGACCACACATGTAGAACTCACAATCTTCCGGTGCCTTATGGTTCTTGAGGTAG
>Ga0070724_10001704_pt1 | contig 12778 bp, 8 predicted proteins | sample tdDd001_FD_67278 | JGI IMG/M metagenome (GOLD analysis project Ga0070724, IMG submission 67278) | Marine sediment microbial communities from the Atlantic coast under amendment with organic carbon and nitrate - tdDd00.1 | ecosystem: Environmental > Aquatic > Marine > Coastal > Sediment | place...
TCGGATGATCTGCAAAGTGTTATTGTTGAAATTGAAATGGTTGCCAATACCAAGCCTTATCTCACCGATAAAGCAACATTTTGGTATGTAACCGCCGATATCTCCCTAAAAGGTATTTCTGATATAGATACCTTATTGTCAGGGAGCTACATTAATATTCATCCTGACATTAAAGAAGAGGGAGACTCCAAAAGGCACTTTGTTGCCTTACATGAGCCACCTGAGCTAGAAGATTCTGTGCCCGGGTTACATATTAAGTTAACAGCTGAAAGATTAGGCTCGTTGGCAAAGCATTCTCCTGTTACTTTTAGGCAAATCACCGTTGGCTATGTCTATAGCTATCGCTATATAGCGGTAACTAATAAGGTTGAAATTAGCGCAGTCATTGAGCCTGAATATAAACATTTAGTGCGCGAGAATTCTCGTTTTTGGAATGCTAGCGGCTTAGAAGTGTCAGCGTCTTTAACATCAGGTGTTAAAGTAAGAGCTAATTCCTTAGCTTCAATTGTTTCAGGGGGTATAGCGTTTGATCATCCCGATTACGAACCTGAAACTAATTGGGTCAAAAGCGGCACTGAATATACCTTACATGGCGATTTTGATTCGGCAGAAATGGGACATGAAATTGAACTTATGCTGCCATGGGATTCTGGTATTAATGTTGGCGCAACAATTATCTATCAAGGCTTAACCTTAGGACGTATTTCTTCTTTTATTGATATCAACCCGCAAGCCCGCTACGTTCAGGCTAAGGCGCATATAAATCCGCGTGTTAAACCTTATTTGACTGAAGAGTCTGAGTTTTTTGTTGTTGCACCTAAAATCAATTTAGGTGGCATTCAGAATATGGCACAAATCATCAAAGGAACACATATTGGTGTTAGGCCGTCGACCACAGGAAAATTAGCATCAAGTTTTCAGGTTTATAGCCATAAACCTGCCTATAAATATGATGAACCCGGATTACACCTTATTTTGTCAGCACAAGATATTGCGTCAATATCACCTGGGATAAATGTTTATTACAAACAACAGGTGGTTGGTAATGTGCAGGCTGTTGACGCACAAGGTGCTGGCGAATTTATGGTACATATTTTTATCAAACCAGAATTTCAGCATTTTGTTGCTCAGGACAGTCGTTTTTGGAACGTTTCTGGATTAAAAGTTTCTGGCTCGCTTCAAGGTGTAGAAATTAATGCGCAATCTATGCAGTCAGTACTGATGGGCGGTATTGCGTTTGATAACGGTTTAGGTGAAGCGGACAAACCTAAAAATGGCGATAAATTTCAACTTTTCTTTGATCAAGAAACCGCCAAGCAGCGCATTATGGTTGATGTGCATGTCAATTCAACTAAGGGGTTAAGCACCAAAACTCGTTTGATGTACCGTGGAGAAAAAATAGGTAATGTTCACAAAATTGTGACAAAAGAGCAGGATCATATTTTACAGGTTGGCTTGTTACCACAGTACCAAGATGTTTTGCGTAAAGGCTCACAATTTTGGTTAGTAAATTCAACACTTAGTTTATCAGGTTTAGCTGATACAGATGCCTTATTTGGCGGCGCATATATTAATGTTAATGCGGGCGAAGGGGATGTTGAAACTGAGTTTTGGGCAAGTGATAAACCACCCGCAAAACCATTAAGTGCAAAAGGGTTGCAACTAAGTTTATTGGCAACATCGGGCAGCGTAGCTAATGTTGGTAGCCCAATAAATTATCGTGGAATTGTTGTTGGTCAGGTCGATAATATTAGCTTATCGGCGTCGGCCGATAAGGTTAATATCAACGTGACTATTGAAGATGAATATCGCCATTTAGTCAGTGCAGATAGCCGCTTTTATAATAGTAGTGGTGTAACTGTGCGTGGCGGCTTAAGTGATTTTGTAGTTAAAACAGAGTCGATTGATGCCATCGTTCGTGGCGGTATCAGTTTTTATAACCCTGAAGTTAAACCTGACTCAGAGCAAACAGCAATTGCCGTGAATGAAGGTGATCATTTCAACTTGTATGATGATTTAGTTCAGGCACAGTCGGCCGGTATTTTAATCACCATTCAATTTGATGATATGCAAGGTATTCATCAGCACACTAAAGTGAAGTTTCAGGATCAACAAATTGGTGTTGTTGAGCGCGTATCAATTAATAAGCAAAACGTTGGTTTAACAGCAACAGTGCGTTTAAATGAATATGGCGAAAAGTTTGCGGTTGCAGGTACGCAGTTTTGGTTGGCAGAGGCCGATCTTGGTTTAGTGGGCTCAGAAAACTTAGATGCGTTAGTTGGCGGCGCGGCAATTAAACTAAAACCAGGTAAAGGTGAGCTTCAAACACACTTTAATGCGCTTAATATGGCGCCCGTAAATGATGCCTTAGTACATGGTTTAAATTTAACCTTAGTTGCTCAGCGTCTTGGTTCTATTCGTGTTGGTCAGGCTGTTTTATATCGACAGGTGGAAGTGGGTAAGGTGATTGGTATTGATTTAGCTAATACCGCAGATAAGGTATATATCTATATTAATATTGATCAGCGTTACGCTGCTTTAGTTTCTCCAGAGAGTAAATTTTGGGATGTGAGTGGTGTCAGTATTGAGGCCGGATTATTCTCTGGTGTTGAGTTAAAAGCTGAATCAATTGAAAGCATATTATCAGGCGCGGTGGAGTTTTTTACACCTGAACCAGCACAAGAGCAGCCGTTATCGCCTGTTGAGCAAAGTCATCGCTTTATTTTACACAACGAAATGGAACAAGAGTGGCTGCAATGGCAACCTAAAATTGCCATTGGCCAGTAGCTTTAACGACCTTAGTCACTAAAAGAGTAATCTTATTGCTGTAGCTTTGTTTGAAAGTCCTTTACTGCTTGTGAAGGGCTTTTAGCTTCAGTGATTGCGGTAACGACAGCAACACTATCAACACCTGTTTGCCAAACATCCTCAACATTTTTTAAAGTAATGCCACCAATGGCAACGACCGGAATATTCGTTTTTAAATTAAGGATGTGACGCAAGTTAGCTAAGCCTTGTATTTGCCCTGTCATGTCTTTAGTACGGGTAGGAAATATAGCGCCAATAGCCAAATAAGACGGTTTAAGTTGCTGCGCTAGAATAAATTCATAACAACCGTGGGTGCTAATGCCTAAGCGTAAACCCGCGGCATGAATTTGTACTAAATCAGCATCTTGCAAGTCTTCTTGGCCAATGTGTACACCATAGGCCTTATGCTTAATCGCCAATTGCCAATAGTCGTTGATAAAAAGGCGTGTTTTGCTGTGCTGGCAAAGTGCGACTGCCTCAGCGATTATTGCATCTAACTCTTCATCTGTTTTGTTTTTTATTCTTAACTGAATAATTTCAAGGCCAAGCGGTAGCAGCGCTTGTAACCAAGCGAGTGAATCAACTACTGGATAAAGGCCTAAGTTAGCCTCTTCATGCATTAAAGACTTAAACGCGTCTAATTGCTGATATTGTTTAACCAATGCAGCACTATTTTGAGGGAAGTGCTCAGCATTTGTTGGCAGGGCGCCTTGCTCAAACGCGCCATAATATCCAAGCTTGTTCTCGTGATAACTTAATCCTTGATTGATATAAGCTTTTGCTAACGTAAAGGCGTCACGAATTAAATAGCCCTGTGCGATTAACGCGGCAATTGCGCTGGCAAAGGTGCAACCTCCACCATGACTATAATCGCTATTAATACGTGTTGAACGTAGTTGATAGATAAGAATGTCGCCACTTTCTTGCGCTTCAAAGCAGTAGTCTTCACATACCTTACTGGTTGCATGACCGCCTTTAATAATTACCGTATTAACGCCAAGCTTTTGTATGTTGGTAGCGAGTTTTTCAGGCTTATCAATATCAGTATTAGCATCAAGTGAAACGAGGCTTTTCGCTTCTGCCCAATTGGGCGTAATAATATCAACTAGTGGCAGTAGCTCGGTTAAATCATTGGCTGTCACTGTTGATAACACACCGCCAACACTAGCCTGAGCCACGGGATCATAAATAACTTTAAGTGCGGGAATTTGTGCTTTTAATATGAGTAAAGTGGTTGTTAACCAGTGGACTTGCTCAAGATTTACCAGCAAACCAATTTTTATCGCATTTGGCGGTTTATCGGTTAAAAGGACATTTACTTGCTGTGTTAAAACATCGCAGCTAGTAGGGTTAACAGAAATAACGTGTTGGGAATTTTGTACGGTATTGGCGGTGATTAAACTACATATCTCTACTCCTAATGCATGAGCTGTTTTGATATCAGCAGCTATACCTGCACCGCCTGAGCAATCAGCACCAGATATAGTCCAAATGATGGCATTATTGGTGGTCATATTAGACTCCTTCTTGATGCCAAAACGGCGTATCAAGTGTTGGTGTACTTGCTTGAGCTGTTTGGCGCTGCTGCATTATTCCAGCAACATAGCCTTGTTCACCTGCTTGTAAAGCGAATGAAAACGCTTTTGCCATGGCAACGGGGTTATCAGCTAATGCTACTGCACTGTTGAGTAGTACACCGTCATAACCCATTTCCATTGCTAAACAAGCATCAGAAGGTTTACCAATACCTGCATCTAAAATGAGTGTTGCATTGGGTAGCCGCATGCGGATAGTTTCTAAATTATAAGGATTCATTAAGCCTCTGCCGGTGCCAATAGGTGATGCCCAAGGCATGATCACCTGACAGCCTAAATCGTACAGGCGTTGGCATAGTACTAAATCGTCAGTGCAATAGGGCAGTACTTTAAAGCCATCTGCTAAAAGTTGCTCAGTTGCACTAAGTAACTCAATAGGATCCGGTTGTAAGTTGTAATCATCACCAATGACTTCCAGTTTTACCCAATCAGTTTGAAACAGTTCACGGCTCATTTTTGCCAAGGTAACCGCTTCTTTTGCGGTTTTACAACCTGCAGTATTAGGTAAAAGATAGCCATTTACCTGAGCGACGGCATCTTGAATAAATTGCCAGATTTGTGCGCCTGATTGTTCTTGCGGATTCTGGCGTTTGAGCGACAAAGTAATAACTTGTGCGCCACTGGCGATAATGGCTTGTTTCATTATTTCTGGTGATGGATAAAGGGCGCTACCTATGAGTAATCGGCTGCTAAGCTTTTGGTCGTATATAGTTAGTGACATAAGAAATTCCTGTTATCCACCTTGAATGGGGAAGAGTACATCAAGACGATCTGATGATTGAATTGCCGTGTTTTGATAATCACTTCTACCGACAAATTCACCATTGAGTGCAACGGCATACGTTTGTTTTTGTTGTTCATCATTAAGAAACAAGCTCAACGCGGCAAAGACTGTATGTGCTGACAGCGAAGAGAGTTCAAAGGGTTTACCATTAATGTATATGTTCATTGTTTTCACTTTGTATGGAAATAAGTGCTGGATGCGACAAACTGTGGTTTTTCAAAGCATTGCCAAGGTTGTTGTTGGCAATAGCATTCACTACATGTAGTGCATGTTCTAGGATTACCGGAGCAATCAAAAATCCATGACGGTACAAGCCATTTATTTGCAGCAGGTTTTTGTCAGCAATAATTTTAGGCTGATTATCACTAAAGGCTGGACGGCATTGGCTTACCTGTTGCCTGATTTGAGCTTCAGCAAACCCAGGGTGAACACTATAGGCAGCGCTGAGTAATTCCAGTGCAGAACGTACTGTCATTGGGCCGTTATCATCACTTTCAATTTCGGTAGCGCCAACAACGTAAAAACCTTTGCCTTTAGGGGCGATGTAAAGTTGATACCTTGGATGCATTAGCCTCACAGGCCGCGAGATATTTACTGCTGGCGCAAATATCTGAAAAAGCTCGCCTCGTACTGCTCTCAGTTGTGGTGCTTTACTAGTGTGAGTGTTTGCATCGCCGTTAAAAGCCTGCCGTGCACCCGTACCACGACAATCGATGACCAGATCAAAACATTGCTGTTGACCATTAACTAATATTTTACAGCCGGCATTTACTTGAGTGATAGCATCTACTGCAGACTGGCAATGCCAAGAAATACCTAATTGTTCTATCTCTTGTTGCAGCGCAATAAGTAGCTTTCGATTACCTATTTGGCCTTCATCAGGCAGATAAAGACCATGATGAAAACTACGGCCAAGCTCTGGCTCAAGTTCACGCAATTGCTGTTGATTAAGTGCCTGTGTTTGATAATTGGCGTAGTGCTTTTTTAAGTGCAGATCAAAGCGCCGGTAGTCACCAATGTCGGCTTCATGGCTAACAACTAAAGCGCCTGTTTGCTGAAAGAAGGTGTAGCCCCTTAGTTGCTTTAACAATGCAGGCCATTTTTTTAGTGAGGCGAAACCCATTTCGACAATATTTCGCTCACAGTGTAATGACTCACCCAAAGGGGTGAGTAAGCCTGCCGCTGCATAAGCAGCGCTTTGATGTGCTTGCTTAGTGTCTTTGTCAAATAAGCTAATGTTATAGCCTTGCTGATGCAAGGCTATTGCAGTTAACCTGCCCATGAGACCAGCACCGACGATTGCAATATTCATCGGATTATCTCCTTGGCTTATTTAGCAACGTGGTAGATTTCGCTACCCGTAGCTTTAAACTCGTTGGCCTTTTCTTGCATGCCTTGAATCGCTTCTGCAGTTGATGCTTCTATCACAACTTCTTCATCAAGCAATTTGATATTGATGCTTTTAGCTTGGTCTGTTTCTAAAGCTTGGGCATAATCTCGAACCTCTTGTGAGATTTTCATTGAACAAAACTTAGGACCACACATAGAGCAAAAATGGGCAATTTTGCCAGACTCTTGTGGTAAGGTTTCATCGTGATAGGCCTTTGCGCGTTCTGGGTCTAAGCCAATATTAAATTGATCGTACCAACGAAATTCAAAGCGTGCTTTAGACATGGCATTGTCGCGTATTTGTGCTCCCGGATGACCTTTGGCTAAATCGCCCGCATGAGCGGCAATTTTATAGGTAATGAGTCCTTCTTTAACATCTTCTTTATTCGGTAAGCCTAAGTGCTCTTTGGGGGTGACATAACAAAGCATTGCGCAACCATACCAGCCAATATTTGCTGCACCGATACCTGATGTTATGTGATCGTAACCTGGCGCAATATCAGTTGTTAAAGGCCCTAAGGTATAAAATGGCGCTTCATGGCAGTGTTTAAGTTGCTCTTCCATATTGGCTTTGATCATATGTAGAGGTACATGCCCAGGCCCTTCAATGATCACTTGCACGTCATGTTGCCAAGCTATTTTGGTTAACTCCCCTAAGGTATGCAGTTCTGCAAACTGTGCTTCGTCATTAGCATCGGCAACAGAACCGGGGCGCAAGCCGTCACCTAATGAAAATGAAACATCATAAGCTTTTAAAATTTCACATATGTCTTCAAAGTGAGTGTATAAGAAGTTTTCTTTATGATGGGCTAAACACCATTTTGCCATTATTGAGCCACCGCGCGAAACGATGCCCGTTACGCGTTTTGCCGTCATCGGCACATAGCGCAGTAAAACACCAGCGTGGATAGTAAAGTAATCGACACCTTGTTCTGCTTGTTCAATTAAGGTATCGCGGAAAATTTCCCATGTTAAGTCTTCAGCAACGCCATTTACTTTCTCTAATGCTTGATAAATTGGTACTGTGCCGATAGGAACCGGAGAATTACGAATAATCCATTCACGTGTTTCATGAATATAGCGACCGGTGGATAAATCCATTACCGTATCGGCGCCCCATTGCGTCGACCATACCAGCTTTTCGACTTCTTCTTCGATAGACGAGGTGACCGCTGAGTTACCGATATTGGCGTTTACTTTAATTAGAAAATTGCGCCCGATTATCATAGGTTCAGCTTCAGGGTGGTTGATGTTCGCTGGAATAATAGCGCGGCCACGAGCGATTTCATCACGAACAAATTCAGGTGTAATTTGCTCAGGAATACTGGCGCCAAAGCTTTGTCCGGGATGTTGTTGATTGAGAATTTCATCACGAACTTCTGCCCGTTTCATGTTTTCGCGTATGGCAACATACTCCATTTCTGGTGTGATGATACCTTGGCGGGCATAATGCATTTGAGTAACATTTTTGCCTGACCTAGCTTTTCTGGCTTTTGGCAGGTGTTCAAACCTGATGTGATCTAAACCTTCATCGGCGAGGCGCTGTTGGCTGAAAGTAGAGCTTACTGCATCGAGTTCTTCTACATCGTTACGCCCTACAATCCATTTTTCTCTTAGTCTTGGTAGTCCTTGATGAACATCGACTTGCACATCACTATCGGTGTAATAGCCAGAGGTGTCATAGACATGCAGTGCAGGGTTAGCTTGGTATAACGGATTTTCTTTGCTGCCACCAACTAACGTGTCAGACAGGGTAATTTCCCGCATACCAACGGCAATATCGTGCAATTTTCCAGGCACATATACTTTCGAAGAATTTGGAAACGATTGATTAGATAAATTTTGAATAAACGCTTGCGCTTGTTCGCGACGCTCGCGTCTGCTTAATGTTGTCATTTTCTCTCACCTTAGGTTTTAATGAATAAAACTAGGCGGAGCTTCAAGGTGTAATAAATACATGATGTATAAACGAGGAGAAACACGTTAAGAATATAAGTGTTTGCTCACTTGTTCCCTTCGCAGATGTTAATCTGATACAGGTTCTACGGATCCCGCTTTCGCAATCTCAGCCCTTTTGGCACTCCGACAAGTAAATAGGCTTAGTAGTAAACCACTAAGCGCAATTGATTCTAGCGTGAAAGGTAATTTAAGCGCAATCTTTGTTGGTTAATTTTGTGCTTTAAAGCCGATTCTAAAGCCACCCCAATGTTTACCGTTGACAAAAATAGGCGCAGATACATCGTGCATGATCTCACCAGTATCACGTTTATAGGTTTGCAATAGAAATTTATCGGTATGCTGACCACAGCGGATACCGGTTGGATCGTTGAACATACGTTTAGTACGATTGGCGGCAAAATCGGTGTCATAATCGCCGGTTAACGGTTTTGAAAAACACAGATTATGGGTTGGGAAATAGCCATTTTTGTCAACAGCACCTGCATATATCATCTGCTTAAATTTCTGTAATAGCGGCTCTTGAATTTCAGGCAAAGTTGCATCAGTGAAATTGTCGTATTTAGTACTGAATTTGGGCGGATTAGTGTTGGTGATGGTTTGATAATTAACATCAAACAAATCTTGTTGAGATAATTTTCTCTGCTCAATACTTTGTTCAAATAACCTGGCAACATTGGCCGCTGCTATTTGTGCTTGCTGACACATAGTGTCGATTAATGAGTGAGTTTTAAATTCGGCAAGCTGTACAAATATTGACTCAGTGCCGCCTGATAAGTTAGCTGCTTGTTCAGAAACCGCCATGGTTTCTTTACTTTTACAGATAAGGAAATCATGCAAGTTACTAATAGCTGTTGAGATTTCTCTTGAGGTCGAATCTTGCTCTTGTAACGCTTGGCTTATATGCTCGCTGGCATTTGACGAAGCGTTCATTAAGTTGTGAATATTACTTAATGATGTTGATAAGTCATTCATGGTGCCAACAACATTATCCGTTTGTTTTACTATGCCTGTCATTACCGCGGTTGTTTCGCTTGTTTCATGATTAACTTGATTTAACATAGTGCCAATTTGATCTGTCGCATCAGCCGTTTTTGAGGCAAGTGCGCGTACTTCATCGGCCACAACCGCAAAGCCCCGACCTTGCTCACCTGCGCGTGCGGCTTCAATCGCTGCATTTAGGGCGAGTAAATTTGTTTGCTCTGATATAGCATCAATAACGTTAGTGATGTTTTGTATTTCAGCAGCTTTTTGCGACAAAGAGTCAATCTTATTTGATGCTTCAATTACGGATTGATTTAGCTGATTAACAATTGCAACATTTTGGTTTAGCTTGCCTTCACCTTCAGAACTTGCAGCAACCGCTTGTGTTGCTTGCTCAGCTGCCAATGCTGCATTGTCATTAATGGTGCGAGTATTTAGTGACATTTGCTCGGCGGCAGCGGCTAAGCGATCAACATCTTGCCCCGAGTCTTCAATTGCTGTTGCCAGTTTATCCAAAAAGAAACTCACTTCGGCTGAATTGATAGCAAGCTCACTTGCTTTGTTATCAATGGTTTGACCTGCGTGCGTAATTTTTTCAGCTTGTTTTTTGATAATTTGCGCAATGGAAAGATTGTTATCGCTATTAGCAAGTATTTGGTGTAAGTCTTTGATTTTTTTGTTTTCAGGTAAAAAGACTAAAAAATATAAGACAACTAAAAGTAAAATTGTCGAGCCAATAAAAAAGCTTGAAATAGCAACGAGGTTATTGATGATAAGGTTTTGAATAATTACATTAAGGACAGTAACAGTTAAGGCACTGCACAGAATAACGAAATAGTGCTTGGCAGGAATGTTCATCATAAGCTGATCCACAACTAAAAAGTTAACGACAATGATCGATTTGAATGAATACTTAAAAACAATATCGCAAGGATACAAGCTTAACAATGAGACTTTAGTATGGGGGATTAGCGAAAAACTTAGAAAAAACTAAGGCGATTGGATATTAATAATTAGGGAATACTGAAGTGACAACAGCAATCCCTAATTGATCTTGATTTGTTTAACGTTTTAGCTGTGAAATCTTATTATGAGATATTAGTTGTAACAGCGTTTTGGCTCGTTTCCATTTTAGGTTTTCGTGTATAACAAGCGCGCCATAATGCTTCGAGTGGACCGGTATTAAACTTTTTAAACCACAATAAAGTAAAGGCTAGTTGGAATAGCCAAATTGCTATAGTAATTAATACCAATTCACTTCGTGACACTTTGGCAAAAAGGTTAAGCCCGTAGCCATAAAAAATGAAACCACAGATAACACTTTGCATGATATATAGTGTTAATGCCATGCGACCAAGCTTGGCAAATATTTTCTGCACTGCCATAAAGGCTGTGGTCTTAGTCCATTGGATGAGCAAGAATAAATAAGTAAAGGCGAGAATAACGCTACCTAAATAAAACCCTAATGCTAAGTAAGTGTTAAAGAATTGATAGCTAAAATCTGATTGCACATAGTAATAAGTAGGGATAATTGATAGTGGCAATCCCAGCGCTAAAGAAATGATAATAGGTAAACGATAATTACTTTTTCCTAATAAAAAGCCGTTTCTCATCAGCACTATGCCAATAAGCATAAGACCTGTGCAGCGCCAGAAGGTAAAATACAATAAATCTGATGTTTGTCTACCAATAGCGACATCAATACGTGCTGGCGTTAATTCAAGCCAAGATTTGTCGTAACTTGTTTGCATTTTTAACGCTGCTTCAGCATTGGGTAGCCAGCTTTTTGGATCTTCTATTGTTGTGCCTATGGCTTGCCAAGAATCATATATATAAGGCGCTACGGGGGCAAAAACCATAATAGCACCTAAGGTTAGCAATACTTTGTTTGGTAGGTTACGCATAAAAAATGCAGCTAAACCACACACTGCATAGCTAACTAATACATCGCCATCCCAAATTAAGTACGCATGCACCATACCAATAGCGATTAAGGCAAGTGTTCTTAAAACAAAGGGCTGTGTTGGACTTTGTTCAAGTCGCTTATATTTTTGTGCAAATAGATAAATACCTGCGCCAAACATGAGCGAAAGTAATGGCATAAATCGTTGTTTTATCAGCCCGTATTCAAAGCCCCATACCCAACTGTCGAGCAAAGTAAACTCACCAAAAGCAAGCGGGCTGTATCTAAGCAGACTGGGTGTAGAAATGTAATTGATATTGATAATTAATATGGCAAAAATAATGATGCCACGAATAACATCTAATCCGATATGACGTTGGCTTTGTAAACTGGCTTGCATACTTATACTCTTATTCTTATTAGCGTGTCATAGTGCTGGATATTTCTTCATTGCTCAAGAACATTACGATAACAGGCTAATAATTCCCGCTGAATGTAAAACTCTTTTGCGAAACAGGTTAGTATTACGGTTTTACTAACGCTCAAAGTAAGGTTCACTCTTGTTTAAAATTATTTCGCCTGAACAATTTCGTCATTTACTTTGGAAAAATGGTAAAGGGAAAACCGTTGAACTTGCGGTGAGCCAAGGTGGTGATGTCGCTGACTTTGATTGGCGTATTAGTATGGCAAGCATTGTTGAAAATGGTGAGTTTTCAGACTTCCATCAATATATGCGCTATATGGTGCTCGTTGAAGGTTGTGACTTAGAATTACATTATTTGACAGCGGACAAAAACAATAGCATTGATTATTTAACGCATCCATTAGACCAAGCGACATTTGATGGTAGTTGTCCAACGGTAGGAAAAGTGAAATCAGGTGCTATTACTAACTTTAATTTAATGGTGAAAAAGACTAAGTACAGCGCAGATGTGACAACATATAAACAGCAAACAAAAGTAACACTTAACCAAGCCAAATTTGTTTTTGCTTTTGGTATTGAAAGTAGCCTTAATTGTCATTCAATTACGCAAACAGTAGCGGACTTTGAAGTACCAGCAGGGCATTTATTGCAGCTTGATAATGTCGAAAATAACTCTGTTACCTTAAGTGGTAAGCAAATGATCTTATTGCATTTATACTCGAAGGGTTAATCACGCACTGGCCAAGTTAAGATAAATCTAGCACCACCAAGTTCAGCGGTTGAGACACTAGCTTGACCTTGATGTAATTCTATTAGTCTTTTAACCATGGCTAGGCCAAGACCTATGCCGCCTGAATTTCTGTCTCGACTTTGATCAAGTCTAACAAAAGGGTCAAACAGTTGCTGGCGATCGGCTTCAGGAATACCAGGGCCGT